>Ga0075157_10000036_pt1 | contig 150129 bp, 129 predicted proteins | sample JI81BgreenDNA_FD_70967 | JGI IMG/M metagenome (GOLD analysis project Ga0075157, IMG submission 70967) | Wastewater effluent complex algal communities from Wisconsin, to seasonally profile nutrient transformation and Carbon sequestration -... | ecosystem: Engineered > WWTP > Effluent > Algae...
AATAACGTATCGTTTATGCATTGGTATAGCCTTTTACTCTTTTTTGATAAGGCTTTCAAAAACGAATAATTATTTTTTTAATAATATGTAATCTAACGTATGGATAATTTATATCCGGCTCAGTTTTGCTATCAAAATGTTTTAATCCAATTTCCCATTATTAAAAATTAAAACATTGACAGTTTATAGAATTAATGAATTTTCTTTTGGGCATTAATTCTATAAAAACGTAGTAGTTCCTAAAGGTTCAAAAAAAAGGGGCGTGAACCTATGTCAAGCTGCACAAAGGCACCGCCAAGCACCCACAAGAGACAAGACAAAAGGAAACACGCCCTTGCGGGCGCATTTACACGATGGTCTTCTCTTGATTAATTTTGGCGGTTTAATGTGCAGAGAAGCATCAGTAACGCAATATGTTTACAGAAGCTAATTTTCTATGTTTCTTTTATTTCATAATTTTTTGGTTTAGGGTTAATTATTAATTCCTAATAAATTCTAAACTTGATACTAAAATAGTTTTTTATCTTTTCATATAAACTAAACTGACAAAAAAAAGATATTTAGTCAAACTATCTAATCAAAATAAATATTAATATATCTATTAATTTAAAACTTATTTATTGCAAACCTAAAACATCTTTTCTAATAAAAAAAGAGTGAAAACACTCTAATTTTAGTTTTTTTATTTGACAGCCTTGATAGATTTTTTTTAATTGGTAGATATTATTGTAAATTTTAGCTTTTCACTCTATAATACGAAAACTAAATTCTTTATTTAAAATAAGTTTAACTAATTGCGTATTTCTATTTACATAATTTAGCCGCAGAATTTTTTTAAATGATTATCCTTCGATTTTTTTCTTATTTACCTTTTTGGTTATTTTATTTGATTATTGACTTGGTTGTTTTTGTTCTATCAAAAGTTTTGCGCTACCGAAAAGCAATAATTACAGAAAATTTAAAAAAGTCTTTTCCTAATAAAAGTGAGGCAGAAATTACGCAATTGAGAAATGAGTTTTATGTCAATTTCTGCGATACATTTTTAGAGACATTAAAAATTTTAACCATCTCGAAAGCAGAATTAAACAAAAGAGTAACATTTAAAAATATAGAACTTGTAAATCAATATTTACAGAATGGCAAAGGAGTAATAGCTATGATGGGTCATAATGCTAATTGGGAATTAGCTGCCGTAGCCCTGAAACTTCACCTTAAAAATGAGGTTGATTGTATTTATAAACCCGTTACTAGTCAATTTTTTGATAAATATATGATTGCTGTTCGCTCCCATTTTGGTAATAACTTGCTCACCATGCAAGAAGCTCCAAAGCAAATTATTTCAAAAAAAGAGGAAGCTAGACTCATTATTACCGTTGCCGACCAAACCCCCATGAAGCATCAAATAACCTATTGGGGTGAATTTCTAAACCAAAAAACATCTTTTTATACAGGTTCTGCAAGAATGGCCTATTTAACCAATTATGCAGTTTTATTTATGAAAGTGATTCGACAAAAACGTGGATTTTACGAAGTGACTTTTGAATTAATTAGTGAAAAAGTTCAAGAAAAAAATGACCTTTCAATAATAGATATCTTTAGAAAAAAATTAGACCAACAAATTAATCAATATCCCTCAGATTGGCTTTGGTCGCACAGAAGATGGAAACATCAACCTGATCTAAACGAAGTAGTTAGAGCATAAAAAAAGAAGGATTTAATCCTTCTTTTTGCTATTTGCAGTTTTAGTTGTTTTGCTAGGGCGCGAATTTCCATAACTGCCCATGCTGCGCTTACCTTTTTCGGTTTTTTTATCACCTTTTCCCATGATACAATATTTAAAAAATTAACGAGCCGAAATTATTAATCAATTTTTGACAAACAAATACCTGTAAATTGCGTTAATTTGAAGCGAAATTTTATTCCTCATGAAGCAATTCGACATCCCTACCTTCTATAAAAGTTCAATTATTTCTGAAATAAAAAACATTAGGAAAACCTACGATCCCAAGAAAAAAGACTTAAAACCTACCCATTTAAATTTTGGAAAAATTCAATTTCAAATAGCAAGACATTTCGGATTTTGTTACGGTGTTGAAAATGCCATTGAAATATCTTATCGTGCCTTGAGCGAAAATCCTAATAAAAGAATTTTTCTTTTAAGTCAAATGATTCATAATCAAGCTGTAAATAAGGATTTACAAGAAAAAGGAATTAACTTTTTGATGGATACTGAAGGCAATTCACTTCATCCATGGGATGATTTAAATGAAAATGATGTGGTAATCATTCCAGCATTTGGAACCACTTTAGAAACTGAAAAAAAATTAATTGAAAAAGGCATTTCTCCAGAAAAGTATAATACCACATGTCCTTTTGTAGAAAGGGTTTGGAAAAAATCAGAAAAACTTGGTGCTGATAACTTTTCAATTATTATTCATGGTAAATATAGCCACGAAGAAACTAGAGCTACATTTTCTCATAGCAATGCGGCCAGCCCTTCAGTAATAATAAAAGATATGAATGAAGCTGAGTTTATTGCTGACGTTATTCTAGGTAAAAAATCTAGTTCAGACTTTTACGAAAAATTTAAAGGAAAGTACTCAGATCATTTTGATACTGAAAAAGACTTACAAAAGCTGGGAGTCGTAAACCAAACAACTATGTTGGCTACAGAAACCCAAGCTATTGCTGAGTTTTTCAAACAAACAATGATTAAAAAATTCGGCTTCGAGAATTATAAAAACCATTTTGCTGACACCCGCGACACACTGTGTTATGCAACTAATGAAAATCAAGATGCAACCTATGGACTTTTAGAAACAGATTGCGATTTGGCAATCGTTGTTGGAGGCTACAACAGCTCCAATACATCGCACTTGGTAGAATTGTTAGAAAGAAAATTTCCAACCTATTTTATATCCTCCGATGAGTGTTTTGATGAGGTTACGATAAAACACTTTGACTATCCAAATAAAAGAGATTTAGTAACCAATAATTTTTTACCAAATAAAGAAGTAATAAAAATTGCTATTTCAAGCGGTGCATCGTGCCCTGACACATTAATTGACAAAGTGCTCAATAAACTTTTAAGCTTTTTCAACATTGAAAAACCATTCGAAAGTGTTGTAGAAGAATTAAAGTCAGAATTAAACAAAGAGATTACAAATTAAAAACAGTGTTTGATAAGTATTTTTCAATTTTTCATAAGTTTATTAATTAGGTTTATTTAACTAATCTATATTTGTGATTAGATTTAGACAAATAATTGAAAATTAAATTATTTTAGAACCTAACCACTTATGAAAAACAAATACTTCAAAATTTTAATGTTTTTCGCAACTATTGCATCCATTCAAGGCTGCATCAAACGTTTCGAATTCGATAAGTTAACCAAAACACAGTGGTCGCCAGATTTCGCTGTTCCTCTTGTAAATTCTAATTTAACTCTATTAGATATATTAAATCATTACGACAGCACAAGGTCTATAGTGCAAGAAGATCCTGATGGTTTTTTAACATTAGCTTTTAAAGGTGAATTACTTTCTTTAAAAGCTTCAGACATTGTGGATTTATCTGATCAGAATTTAAACTTTGATGTAGATATTCCAATTCAAGTTTTACAAGCTCTGCAACTTCAGGATTCGGTTGAATTAAACATTAATCAAGTCATAGATTTTAATTTTCAAGACCCTAATAACCCTGAAGAAAATGTACTTTTAGATTCAGTTCTTTTTAATGGAGGAAATTTATCATTCAGAACGAATCCTAATTTTCAAGTAAATGGTGATGTTACTATGTCATTAAACTCTGCTTACAATCAGCAGGGTAATAATATTGTAATAAAAAAAGGATTAGAATTTGGCGCAACCAGTCAAGATTTAAGAAGTTCAAAAATGATTGCCAACATTAATGGTGACAAAAATAAGCTTCCACTATCATTTAGAATTGTTTTAAGAAAAAATCAGACTCAAGTTATCAATAATGCTAAAATTGAATTTGGCATAACACTTCAAGCAATGAGTTTTAAATCATTGTATGGGTATATCTACAAGAGATTTTTAACCCCTGATACTGACACCATTAACATGGAAGCTTTCAGCAAATTATTTAAAGAACAAGCGCAAGGTGCAACACAATTTAAAATTGAAGACCCAAAGCTTAAATTTATTTTTGAAAACTCTTATGGATTGCCAGTAAAGTGTGATTTAAACGGAAAAGTTGTTGCCTATTATCCTGCTGACGGAACTCCAAACGCTAATCAATCAGTAAATATTAGTTTAGGACCTTTAGATAATCCAATCATTGTGGATGGTCCATCAGTAGAAGAAATTGGAAGCTCAAAAAGAACTGAAATTTCACTTAACAAAAATAATAGTGGTATTAATACTATAACTGATTACATCACCAAATTTATGACCTATAGAATTGATACAGAAACCAATCCAAATGGTTTGATTGTAACCAATTTTATGACGGATGAAAGTATTTTAACCCTAAATGTTGAAGCTGAAATTCCTCTAGAAGGATATGCTATTAATTTAAGATATACAGATACGCTTGATTTTGCTTTTGATTACGATCAAGTTCAAAATTTATCTCTTCGCCTTATTGCCGAAAATGGATTTCCAGCAGATATAACAATGAATTTTATTCCGGTTGATGAAAACTTCCAACCCATTTTGTATGCCGATGGAACCCAATTCAGACTATTTACTGCTGCTAATCAAAGTTTATTTTTAAAAGGAGGACTAGTTGGAGCCGATGGTAAGGTAAACTTTACTGAAAAATTAATAAGCGATTATGTCATATCAGAGGAAGGTTTCCAATTGCTCAAAAAAACCAAATTCATCATTTACGAGGGCGATATGAATACTTCTAATGGAACCAACTCCATTAAAATTTACAGTGATTACGGTATTTCCATTAAAATGGGTGCCATTTTAGGAGCTAAATTATAATCTAACTTCAACCTAAATTTTCATGAAACTCTCTATAAAAAAACTAAGTCTGTTTTTAGTTTTAATTGCTTCAATCAGCCAAATTATTGCACAGCAAAACACCACCCTTTACAATATGAACATTGTACCTCAAAGAAGGTATTTAAATCCGGCCTTAGGTTCTGATGTTCGCTTTTGGATTGGACTTCCTGTAATTTCAAACTTTTATTTTAACGCCAGTAATAGCGGCTTTGCTTGGAAGGATGTTACCCAAAAAGTAGGTGATTCCATTCAAATTGATTTAAATAAAATGATTCCAAAACTAAAGCCCAATAACTATTTATTAATGGACTTTAACAACGATATCATTGCATTCGGATTTACAGCAGGGAAAAATTATTTTGGCTTGAATGTTACCCAAAAATTTCAAATGGGTTTTAGATATACCAAAGATTTTACTGACTTTATTTGGAATGGAAATGCGAGCAGTTTAGGAAAGGAATTGTCCTTTGATTTAGGAATAAATGCTTCATTATACACTGAATACGGCTTTACTTACTCTCGCGAATTTTTAAAAAATCGTTTAAAAGTTGGGACAAGAATCAAATATTTGAAAGGCCAATACAACGTATTTACTGAAACGAGTGAAATAAGTTTAAAAACAGATGAAGTTGATTACTCCTTAACCGCCAAGTCAAACATTTTGATTCATACCTCTGGGGTTATGCGTCAACCTGAGGACCAAGACCCTGCAAAAATATTTTTAGAAAGAAACAACAACGGTTGGGGTTTTGATTTTGGAGGAGAATACGACATTACAGAAAAAATTTCAGTTTCAGCATCCGTAATCGATATCGGAAAAATAACTTGGAGAGATTATAATCAAACCCTAGAATCTCGGAACAAGTCTGCAAGCTTTACCTTTTCAGGGGTAAATTTTGATAGCTTTTTTCAACAAAATTTTGATTTAGGTCAATCTTTGGATAAAACATTAGATTCTATGCAAACAACTCTAGGTTTGGATATTGATTCCATAAGTGAATATTCAAGTCCTCTTCCTACCCAATTTTTTCTTGGTGGAAATTATCATATAAATGAAAAATACAATTTAGGCGCCTTATTTAATGGTCGTTTTATTGATGGTAAACTTAGACCTAACATCGGAGTTTCATTAAATAATCAATTCACTAAATGGTTGGGATTATCTGTTTCTTATTCAAATTACAATGGTGGATGGTCTAATTTAGGTGCAGGTTTAACTTTAACTGGACCAGTTCAGTTTTATGTAATAACTGACAATATCTTGAGTGTATTTATACCTGAAAATCAAAAAAATGCGCACGTTCATTTTGGAATTAACATCACTCCAGTAAGAAAAGTAAAAGATTCGGATGATGATGGGGTTCCCGACAAACGCGATAAATGTCCTGATTTAAAAGGTCCAATGGAATTAAATGGCTGTCCTGACAAAGATGGTGATAGAATTATAGACACTGAAGACGATTGTCCTGACCAAGCAGGTTTTGCAGATATGAAAGGTTGCCCTGATAGAGATAAAGATGGAATTAGAGACATTGAGGATGCTTGTCCTGAAGCCGCTGGATCTTATGAATTAAAAGGTTGCCCTGATACTGATGGCGATGGAATTGGTGATATGGATGACGCTTGTCCAGATGAAGTAGGATTAGAAAGCATGAAAGGATGCCCTGATGCTGACAACGATGGCGTTGCTGATAAAGATGATGCTTGCCCTCAATTAGCTGGTTCTATTGATAAAAATGGTTGCCCTGACAGCGATAATGATGGAGTTTATGACAATGCCGACAAATGTCCGAATGAGGCAGGCGTTGCAGAAAATGAAGGCTGTCCATGGGGAGATAGAGATAATGATGGTATTTTAGATAATGAAGATCAGTGTCCTGAAACTGCTGGAACCAAAGAAAACAATGGTTGTCCGATTGGAGATTTAGATGGTGATGGAGTGAATGATGAAGTAGATAATTGCCCAACTGAGGCTGGTCCTGCCTCTGAAAATGGCTGTCCAATTAAAGATGCTGATGCCGATGGAATTGCAGATAAAGATGATAGATGTCCTACTGTATTTGGTGATGCAACAAATAGCGGATGTCCAGCTTTAGCAGTTGAAGAACAATCAGTGCTTGATGCCGCTTTCAAATCTTTACAATTTGAATCAGGAAAAGATGTAATTCTTTCAAGTTCAATTGCTGATTTGGAAAAATTAGCTGATTTATTAAATCAAAAAACCGATTGGAAACTAAATGTAGAAGGTCATACAGATAATGCCGGCAGCAGACCAAGCAATTTAGCGCTTTCACAAAAAAGAGCAGAAGCCGTAAAAAGCTTTTTGGTGAATAAAGGCGTAGAAGCTTCCAGAATTACTGCTAAAGGTTTTGGACCTGACAAACCAATTGCTGATAATGCAACAGCAGAAGGAAAAACAAAAAATCGAAGAGTTGAACTACTGATAAGTTACTAAAAACAAAACGAGCCGCAAATTTGCGGCTCGTTTTGTTTTTACTGGTATTTCAATTTATATATTTAAAATTTTACCTAAATATTAGTAATTAGTTTCCAAACACTTAGTGTAATAAATACACAAATTTAATATGACAAAAAGGCTTGGTTAATTTTTTTTTCTAAATTCATTCCAACAATCAACCCTTAAATTTATGAAGGTTTTACACACAAGTGCCGAATGTTATCCCGCTGCTAAAGCCGGAGGATTAGGCGATGTTGTTGGTGCCTTACCAAAATATTTAACCGCTGGCGGCAACACTGCAGCAGTTATTCTTCCAAAATATCAACAAAAATGGATTCTTGAGCAACAATTTACCATTGTTTTTCAATCGAGTTTCAGACTTCATAATCAAACCATATTTTTTAGCATCGAAAAAATTGATGATGAAATTTTAGGTTATCCTTTTTATGTGGCTGCTATTCCAGGAAAGTTCGATAGACCCGGAATTTATGCCGATCCTCATTCAGGTTATCCTTATGGAGATGAAACTGAAAGATATATTTGTTTTCAACAAGCCATTTTAACTTGGGTAAAATCTTTAATTGAAAAACCAAAAATTATTCATTGTCATGATCACCATACGGGTTTAATACCATTTATGATGAAACACTGCCCAGAGTATAAAATCTTGAAAGATATTCCTACAGTTTTCACCATTCATAATGGACAATACCACGGAGCTTTTAGTTGGAGCAAAATGCATTTATTGCCTTTTTTTGATGCTGAAGCATATGGTTTATTAGACTGGAATGATACCATAAATTCTTTAGCTACTGGCGTAAAATGCGCATGGAAAGTAACCACTGTATCTCCAAGTTACATGGAGGAATTGAGCTATAATTCCCTTGGCTTAGAAAATCTTTTTAAGCAAGAAAAAGAAAAGTGCATTGGAATTATAAATGGAATTGATAATGAAGTTTGGAATCCATCAACTGATACATTTATTTATAAAACATTTGAAGAGGATATTGACGACTTTAAAGCAGAAAATAAAAAAGCCATTTGTCATCGCTTCAAAATAGATTACAACCTTCCATTAATAACGTTTATTGGAAGATTGGTGGGTGAAAAAGGAGCTGATTTATTAATTGAACTAATAACCCGATTTATTGGAAATGGAAACAAAGCTGCCTTTGTAGTTTTGGGAACAGGTGACCCAAAATTAAAAGAACAATTCCTTCGATTGAAAGAATATTTTATTAATTATTATGACACCTCTTTGGAATATAATGAAGGTTTATCGCATCAATTATATGCAGGTTCTGATTTTTTAATTATGCCATCAAGAGTTGAACCATGTGGATTAAATCAATTGTATTCATTCAGATATGGTACCATTCCAATTGTTAGAACAGTGGGTGGTTTAAAAGACACTGTAATTGATATTGGAGATGATAATGGCAGAGGAATACGATTTAATAATTTCAGTATTTCTGATATTTATATGGCCGCTAGCAGAGCTGTGAGTTTGTATGAAAACAAAGAAACAATTAAAGAAATTAGAAAAAGAATAATGAAACTTGATTTCTCATGGGAACAATCATGTAAAAATTATTTGAATATTTATAAAAATTTGGATTCAAAATTTTAGGCTATGATAAAAATGGTGTGTTTAATTTTAGGCGGTGGCGCTGGAAGTCGCTTGTATCCCTTAACTAAAGATAGATCTAAACCTGCAGTTCCAATTGGAGGAAAATATCGATTAATTGATATCCCAATCTCAAATTGCATAAACTCTGGTGTAAAACGCATGTTTGTTTTAACCCAATTTAATTCAGCTTCTTTGAATCAGCATATCAAAAATACCTACAACTTTGATGCTTTTAGCAGAGGTTTTGTTGATATTTTGGCAGCTGAACAAACTCCCTCTAATTCTAATTGGTACCAAGGAACAGCAGATGCTGTGCGCCAATCTATGCACCATTTAAAAACCCACGATTACGATTATATTTTAATTTTGAGTGGTGACCAATTGTATCAAATGGATTTTAAAGCAATGGCAGAATACCATATTGAACAAAAAGCAGAACTTACAATTGCAACAATTCCAGTAGATAAAAGAGATGCAACCGAATTTGGAATCATGAAAGTGAACAAAAAAGGTTTGATTGATAATTTTATTGAAAAACCAAAATCTAATGTTCTTAGCGAATGGCAATCTGAAGTTGGAAAGGCCGAAAAAAAATCGGGAAAAGTTTATTTAGCTTCTATGGGAATTTACATTTTTAATAAAAAAACCTTAGAAGATTTGTTTAAAGAAAATCCAGAAGCAACAGATTTTGGTAAAAACATTATTCCTGAAGCTTTAAAATCAGGAAGAGTAGCCGCAAGTTATCAATACAACGGCTATTGGACTGACATTGGAAATATTCGCTCATTTTATGAAGCCAATTTAGATATGACCGAAAATCTTCCAAAATTTAACCTTTTCGACAATCATAAAATTATTTATACACGACCAAGGCTCCTTCCTCCTACCAAATTTTTTGGCACTACTTTCAAAAAATCTGTCGTTGCAGAAGGATGTATTATACATGCAAAAAAAATTGAAGGAAGTTTAATAGGTATTCGTTCAAGAATTGGCGAAAAAACAGAAATAAAAAATGCCATCTTAATGGGTAATGATTTTTACCAAACACTCGAAGAGTTAGTGCTTTCTAAAGAAATTCCAATGGGAATTGGTAAAAATTGTCAAATTGAAAAAGCCATAATAGATAAAAATTCATGTATTGGCGATAATGTTATCATTAAAGGCGGTGATCATTTAAAAAACACCGAAGAAGAAGCTTACAGTATTGTTGATGGAATTATTGTAGTTAAAAAAGGAGCTGTTGTTAAAAGCGGAACTATAATAGGAAAATAAAATCAATTAAACATTTTAGATTTCTTGAAACTTAGCTGTCTTTTATTTGTTTCTTTGCTGAATTGTTAGCTTTTATCATCCATGATTAATAAAAATTGGCAGGCTTTCGTAAAAAAACCTTTTGTAATTGCAGGTCCGTGCAGCGCAGAAAGCGAAAGTCAAGTTATGGAAACTGCCACAGCACTTTCTAAAATTGAGGAAGTAAAAATTTTCAGAGCTGGTATCTGGAAGCCCCGCACCCGCCCCAACTCATTTGAAGGAATTGGCTTAGCAGCGCTCGATTGGATGAAAAATGTTTATCCTGAAACCGGATTACTAACCGCAGTAGAAGTGGCCAATGCCCAACATGTTGAACTAGCTTTAAAAGCAGGAATTAATATTTTGTGGTTAGGCGCTCGAACTACCGTAAACCCTTTTTATGTGCAGGAAATAGCCGATGCATTAAAAGGAACTGGAATACCAGTTATGGTTAAAAATCCTATTCATCCTGAATTGCAATTATGGCAAGGTGCTATTGAACGTATTTACAATGCAGGAATTGACCAAATTGCAGCTATTCATAGAGGATTTTATACTTATAACAAAACACTTTTTAGAAATAATCCGCATTGGGATATTGCCATTCAGTTAAAAATGTGGCAACCAGATTTACCAATTATTTGCGATCCGAGTCACATAACAGGAAGAAGAGATTTAATAAAAATTGTTTCACAAAAAGCTTTGGATTTAGATTTTCAAGGATTAATGATTGAAACACATCCCAATCCAGATAAGGCATTAAGCGATGCCGCACAACAAATTACACCCAAAACTCTCAAAGAGATATTAGCCGATTTAGTGTATCGCGATATAAAAATTACCAATAAAGAATTTCGTTCGCAGCTAGAAGAATTACGCTCAGAAATTGATAAAATTGACGAAAATTTATTAGAAATTTTGGCGCATCGTTTTGAAATGATTGAAAAAATTGGAACCTACAAACGCGAAAACAATGTGGCCATTTTACAATTAGAGAGGTTTATGGAAATTTTAAAAACCAGAACTGAAATTGGTGCAAAATTGAACCTCAATGAACAATTTGTCAAACAATTATTTGATCAAATTCACCAAGAATCAATACAAAAACAAACTGAAATTTTAAGTCAAGGAATTAATATAAATAAGGTATAATTAGTCTTTAAGGTTCTTTAAATTTTAATGCTTAAAATATTATTCTTAACAATTGAATAAAAATTATTGAATCTTAAATTTGTAATCAATTTCATTCTTCTGGAACTAAACTAATTGTCCAATCGCTGTTTAATTGATGTTTAATTTTATCAGGGAAAAGTAATTTCATGCCAATACCTGTTGCTGCTCCTACTCCTAGCGATAAACCGAATGCTTCCCAATTGGTTAAATCGTTTTTCACAATGGCACGCAAAGCAAAAAAACTGCCAACAATAACACCTGTTTGAACCAATGATTTTAACAAGACTGTGCCAACTTTTCTTCTCTTAATGCCCATCAAATTTTCATATTTAATATAAAATTCGCCTTTATTTAAACCTGTCAAATTCATTATGAAAATGGCGGTATCAGTAATTTCGGTAACAATTCCTTTTCTTATCTCGGTTTGGTTTAAATAACCTTGATAGGCTAAAATGCACTCCTGACCATTTTTAACTTCAAATGACTTATTAAGTTTTTCATTCTTAAATTTTAAAATGTATTGTGCATTGACATTTAAAAACAAAAGAAAAAATAAAATGGCAAGAAAATATTTGTTCATTAACAGGAAATTTAATTTTCAAAAAATAGTGGCTAATTATTAACCAAGTCGGCAAATTTGCTAAAAATTACTTAGTATCGCTTCCTCATGAATCACAATTTTTAAGATATGACCTTTAAAGCTTTTATACATCCTTATAAGTTTAATGCAAAATATAAAAAATCAGTGGCTTATTTTTCTATGGAATTCGCTATTGATCAAGCCTTAAAAATTTACTCTGGCGGTTTGGGATATTTGGCCGGGTCACATATGCGTAGCGCTTATGAATTAAAACAAAATGTTATTGGCATTGGCATTTTATGGAAATATGGTTATTACGACCAAACTAGAAAATCTGATCAAACAATGGATGTATTGTTTCAAGAGAAGATTTATAACTATTTAGAAGATACAGGGATTATTTTTCAGATTGAAATTGACCGCCACCCAGTGCATGTAAAAGCTTATTATTTAAGACCTGAAATATTTAATTCGGCCCCAGTTTTTTTACTAACCACAGATATTCCTGAAAACGATTATTTGGCTAGAACAACTTCTCATAAATTGTATGATGTCGACACTTCAGCCAGAATTAGTCAAAACCTTTTGTTAGGAATTGGTGGTGTTAGGTTATTAGAAATTCTAAAACATGAACCAGATATTTATCATTTTAATGAAGCACATGCTTTACCAGCAGCTTTTGAGTTGCTTAAAAAGTTTAATTACGATAAAGCCGAACTAAAAAAACGATTAATATTCACCACACATACGCCTGAAGCAGCAGGAAACGAAAAACATGACATTCACCAATTAGAAAAAATGAGTTTTTTTGGTGGAATTCCATTGACAAAAGTGCGCGAATTGTGCGGAATTGAAGGCGATGAATTTGACCATACACTTGCAGCATTGCGTTTAGCAAAACATGCCAATGGTGTTTCGAAACTGCATGGGGAAGTTGCCAGAAAAATGTGGTCAGAATACGACAATATTTGCGAAATTGACCATATTACCAATGCTCAGAATTATAATTATTGGGCTGATAAAAAACTTTACCAAGCATTAAAAGAAAATGACGATGAAGCTTTAAAAAGCCGCAAAAAAGAATTAAAAACAGAATTGTTTCAATTGGTAGCCGATCAAACAGGTAAAATTTTAGACCCAGATGTGTTAACTATTATTTGGGCTAGACGATTTGCAGGTTATAAACGCCCCGATTTGTTGTTAGATGATTTAGATCAATTACACGAATTATTGACCGATTCAGCTAAACCCATTCAAATAATTTGGGCTGGAAAACCTTATCCATTTGATTTTGGTGCAATAGAAAAATTTAATAAACTAGTTCATTTTGCCAAAAATTATCCAAACACTGCGGTAGTTACAGGTTATGAAATGAGAGTTTCAAAACTATTAAAACAAGGAGCAGACATTTGGTTAAACACTCCTAGAATTACCCGAGAAGCTTCTGGAACCAGTGGAATGACAGCTGCAATGAACGGAGCTGTAAACTTCTCAACCAATGATGGTTGGATGCCAGAATTTGCCATACATGGCATAAATTCTTTTATCATACCACCTTTGAGTCATGATTTACCTTTAAGCATTCAGGATAGTCAAGATTTAGAAAACCTTATCAAAATTTTAAAGTTCGAAATTTTAGAGCCTTATTATAATGATGATAGCGATAAATGGCTGCATATTGTAAAAAATAGTATGACAGATGTTTTGCCGTTTTTTGATTCTGGCAGAATGGCTGATGAATATTACGAGAAACTTTATAATCGAAAATAACAGGTTTATCAATTCGCAAAACGGTTATTATAAATTAATACTTTTGCAGCTTATCTATTTGGCTTCATAAAAAAGCATGATTAAACAACGCACGATAATTGAACCCGGCTTAGAGGATAAAAATTATTGGAAAGATATTTGGAAATTTAGAGGGCTATTCTACTTTTTAGCTTGGCGAGATATTTTGGTTCGCTACAAACAAACGGTTATTGGCGTTGCTTGGAGCGTTTTCAGGCCATTACTCACCATTGTTGCAATGGCTTTTATTGGCTGGCTCTTCGAATCAAATGTTCCTGAAGGTATTCCTCGCATTTTAATGGTTTCAGCAGCAACACTGCCTTGGACCTTTTTTTCATCTGCTTTTAGCGAATCAAGCAATTCATTAATTACCAATTCAAACTTACTTACCAAAGTATATTTTCCACGATTAATAATTCCTGCAAGCACTATCATAGTGTGTTTAATTGATTTTCTTATTTCGTTTGTAATCATTTTGTTATTGATGGCTTATTTTCAGTTTTTACCCTCTGGAAATATTGTTTTTTTACCCTTATTTCTCATTTTAGCTTTAATAACTAGTTTAGGTTCAGGCTTGCTAATAGCTGCGTTAAATGTAAAATACCGCGATTTTAGATACATCGTTCCATTTATTGTTCAAATGGGTTTATACATTTCGCCCATTGCATTTAGTAGTTTAGATATTTACAACAATCCTCGCATACCAGAAATTTTAAAATATTTATATGCCATTAATCCAATGGTTGGCGTAATTGATGGATTTAGATGGAGCTTATTTGGCGGCAACAGTCCTTTGCATTTAAAAGGATTTTTAATTTCGATAAGTATTAGTTTAATATTATTGTTTGCAGGAATTAAATATTTCAGAAAAACAGAAAAATCATTTGCCGATACTATATGAGTCAAGCCGCCATTACAGTTGAAAATGTTAGCAAAAGCTTTTTTCTGAAACATCAGCAAAAAGAGTCTTACACTACCCTGCGCGACACAATTGCCAACAAAGCCAAAAACCTTTTTTCTGGTAAAATTGGAAACAATTCAATGGAAGAATTTTGGGCCTTAAAAGACATTTCTTTTACCATTAATGAAGGTGAAAGAGTTGGCATAATAGGCAGAAATGGCGCAGGAAAATCAACACTTTTAAAAGTTTTAAGTCGCATTATTACACCCAACAAAGGAAGAATAGTTTTAGAAGGCAGAGTAGCTAGTTTATTGGAAGTTGGCACCGGATTTCACCCAGAATTGAGTGGTAGAGAAAATATATTTTTGAATGGTTCCATTTTGGGAATGACCAAAAGTGAAATCCAAAGTAAATTTGATGAAATAGTTGCCTTTAGTGAAGTTGAGAAGTTTTTAGACACACCTGTAAAGCGCTACAGTAGCGGAATGTATGTAAGATTGGCATTTGCAGTTGCTGCCCATTTAGAACCTGAAATTTTAATTGTAGATGAAGTTTTAGCCGTTGGTGATGCTGAATTTCAAAAAAAATGCATCGGCAAAATGAAAGACGTTTCTGGTCAAGGCCGAACCGTTTTGTTTGTAAGTCATAATATGGCTGCTATCCAAAACCTTTGCAATAAAGCCATTGTTTTAAAAAATGGAAAGGTAGATTTTCCGATGTCAGAAATAAATAGTGCTTTAAAACACTATATGAAAAGTGTTAATCAATTGGCTACAACCAATTTAAAAGATAGAAAAGATAGACAAGGTGAAGGCAAATTAAAAGTTGTTTCTTTTCAATTTTTAAATGAGCACAATGAAATACAATCAGAATTAATTTGTGGTCAAAAAGTTCAATTTAAAATTGATTTTGAACAAATAGACCCAAAACTTAACAATAACATCACTTGCGGAATTGCGATTTATGGTGAAGATGGAAACTTTTACACCTTATTGAGTAACGATTATTCTGGAAAACCCTTTGATATTTTATCTTCAAAAGGTTCATTCGTTTGCACCATTCAAAAATTTCCTTTAGTAGCCGGTAAATACATGCTCAACTTAAGTATTTATCAAAACAATATTATGCAAGATTGGATTCAAGAAGCAGTAGTTTTTGATGTAGAAGATGGCGATTTTTATGGCACCGGAAAAATAGTTCCAGGTTCGCATAGAAGTATATTGATTGAAAATAGTTGGAACTTGATTTAATTTTGATGAATACAGAAAAACTTAAATTATTTTTTTCTCAAAATTGGCTCATAAAAGACCTTCAACCGACTGTAATGCTTTACCCTTGGTTATCTTTTAGTGAATTAGATGAAAGTGACCCAGATAAAGGTAGGTTTCAAGAATATGCAAAAACTGGCGATAGCTTTTTTGAAGTAGTTAATAATCTAAACAATTGCGATTTTGCAGTTTTTCCACATAACTATTTCCCTGATACTAGAATTGATAATCTGATTCATACTATTTTAAAAGAACTTTTACCGTTCGAAAAAAAGCTTATTTTATTTTATAATTCTGATGATGATCAACCACTAATTTTCAATAACATCATTCTATTTAGAACATCTTTTTACAAAAGCAGTCAAAAAGAATTTGAATTTTCTATGCCCGGATGGAGTGTAGATTTCAAAAAATATTTTCAGAATGAACAAGTATTTTTTTTGGATAAAAATGAAAAACCAAGCGTTTCTTATTGCGGCTATATTGATTATGAAAAGCTTGATTTAAAACTATTTATTAAAAAAATTATTTCAAAACCAAATAAAAGCCATTTAGCATTCGCTCCATCAATTAGAGGTGAAGCCTGCAGAAATTTAAAACAAAATAAATCTATTGAATGCAATTTTATAATCAGAAATGGTTTTTGGGCGCAAGAAATGGATGACAAAATAGCTGCAAGAAGTCAATATGCTAAAAATATGCAGCAATCTTTGTATGCTTTAGTTACCAGAGGTGGTGGCAATTTCTCTTACAGACTTTATGAAGTTTTGAGTTGCGGAAGAATACCTATATTTATTAATACAGATGCGGTTTTACCATGTGATAACATAGTTGATTGGAAAAAACATGTGCTGTGGTTGGAGCATCATGAAATAAAAAAAATTGACAAAATTTTATTAAATTTTCACAAAAGTAAAAGCAATGAAGAACTTTTAATGCTTCAAAAAAGTAATCGAATTTTATACGAAAAGTTTATATCCCCAAATGGTTTTTTCAATCAATTAAAGCACATTATACCTTGAAAATTCAATTTTTAACAAGCTATTACGAACCTTTTTTATACAGCTTTTACACTGAACATAGTGCTTTGGAAAGTTATAGCTATAAGCAAATGTTAGAAATTTTATTAAATCAGTATTTTGCCGACACAGGTGCAGCGCATCATCACATGTTGAAATATGGTTTTGAATCAACTATTATTATTGCCAATTGCGAACCCCTGCAAAAAAAATGGGCTGTTGAGAATAATCTAAGCTTTGATTCAAAAAATTGGAAAAACGAAATTGCTTTGGCTCAAATTAAAAAATTTAGTCCAGATGTTTTTTACATCGAAAGTATATTTGAGTTTTATGGTGAGTTTTTGAAAGCCGCAAAACAACATTGTAAAAAAATAATTTCTTGGATATCAACCCCTTTTAACGAGCAATTAAATTTAAAAAATATTGATTTAATTATTTCTTCTACCCCAGCTTTCGTAAAACAATTTAAGCAAAATGGCATAAATTCAGTTTACATGCTACCAGCCTTTGATGCTAGGGTGCTTTCAGAATTGCCACAAAATATTGCTAAAGACATTCCATTTTCATTTGTTGGCGGTTGGAGCCATGTGCATATTCAGAGAAAAGAAGCGATAAAAAAATTGGTTGAAAAAACTGATATTCAACTTTGGGGATATGGATATAAAAAAGAGTATTCAAAAAAATCGTTTCAATTTTATAAAAACTTGTTTTTTAAAAAAGATAAAGAAATTTTAGAAAGATATAAAGGTGAAGTTTGGGGTTTAAAAATGTACGATGTGTTAAGTCGTTCGAATATTACTTTTAACATTCATGAATCTCTTTTAAAAGGAAGAGTTGGTAATATGAGAATGTTTGAAGCAAGTGGCGTTGGTACTTTAATTTTAAACGATTATGGAAGCAATTTAAATGATCTTTTTGAAATTGGAAAAGAAATTGAAAGTTACAAAAGCATTAACGAAGCCATAGAAAAAGTCAATTTTTATACAAAATACCCTCAATTAGGGCAGGAAATAGCAAAAAATGCTCAAAAAAGAACCTTAAAAGATTATACTTATGATAACTGGGCGCCCAAATTAATTGACATAATTAAATATCAATTTGAATGGTAGTCTTTTTAAAAAAAATTCTTCCTGAAAACATTAAACTTTGGCTTTATAGGCTAAAGCATCCAGCAAAAAAAGATGGTTGGTTTGGCAATTACCCAACATGGAATGATGCCCAGAAAGAATGCAGTGGTTATGAAAATAAGGTGATATTAGAAGTTGTAAAAAATGCCATTTTAAAGGTTAAAAATGGCGAAGCAGTTTACGAACGCGACTCAGTGCTTTTCGATAAAATCCAAGAAAGTGAAAACTTAAGCAACATTTTTAATTCTATTAGTCAAAATAATCAACATCAACTAAATTTAATTGATTTCGGAGGCTCATTAGGGAGCTCTTATTTTCAGCATAAAAAACTACTCAATTCCTCTATCCTATTTAATTGGAATATTGTGGAACAAAAACATTTTGTTGATTGTGGCAAAAAATATTTTGAAAATAAAGAACTTCATTTTTTCAATTCCATTGATGAAGCAATAGCTAAACACCAATCTAAAGTACTTTTTGCTTCAAGTGTTATTCAATATTTTGAAAAACCTTATGAGCTAATTAATACTATTTTAAACTTTGATTTTGAATATATTATCATTGATCGTACTGGTTTTATTGATGCCGAAAAAGAGAGAATAACTAAACAAATTGTACCAAAAAGCATTTATGAAGCCAGCTATCCATGTTGGTTTTTAAACGAACAAAAATTTATTGCAGCATTTAGTAATAAATATAATTTAGAAATTGATTTTCCAAGCGCTTTTGATATAGACGAAGTTTTAGAATATGGAGTAAAAGTTTACAGAAAAGGATTTATTTTTAAGATTAAACAAGGATGAAATTAAATTTTTGCACATTATTTAATGCTAATTATTTATCAAGAGGTTTAGTGATGTATGATTCTTTGATGCAACATTGTAAAGATTTTAATTTATATGTTTTTGCTTTTGATGATGCATGTGCAGATTATTTAATGGCTCAATCATTAAAAAATTTGGTAGTTATTCGTTTAAATGAATTTGAAGATGAAAAATTACTTAGTGTAAAAAGCAGCCGAACGGCAGCCGAATATTGTTGGACTAGCACGCCATCTACCATTTTATATTGTCTTACAAAATTTGATTTAGATCACTGCACCTATATTGATGCCGATTTACTTTTTTATGCCGACCCAATAGTTTTGGTTCAGGAAATGGGTCAAAAATCAGTTTTAATAACTGAGCATAGATATTCGCCACAGCACGATCAAAGCGAAAGAAGTGGCAAATATTGCGTTCAATTTATTACAGCAAAAAATGATTTTGATGGATTAAAAACAATGCATTGGTGGCGAAATGCTTGTATTGATTGGTGTTATGCCAGACATGAGGATGGTAAATTTGGCGATCAAAAATACCTTGATAACTGGCCGCAAATGTTTGATGGTATTCATGAACTTCAAAATTTAGGAGGTGGTGTTGCTCCTTGGAATGTGCAGCAATATGAGTTTTTTAATGACCAAACTATTTTAAAAGGAATAGAATTAAAAACTAAAAACGAATTCGATTTGATATTTTTTCATTTTCATGGCTTTAAATATCATCAAAACAATTTGGTAGCTTTAGCAGAAAATGGTTATGAGCTTTCAAAAAATGTACAAAATTTAATTTTTAAACCCTATGCTAAAAAGCTGTTTTTAAAAGGTTTAGAAATTTCAAAGACAGCTCCAGAAATAAATTATCATGCTATTTTTTCGGAAGCTCCTTATGGAGAAATGAGCCCTTCTACACTGTTTAAATATTATTTAAATGGAATAAAATCAAGCAAAAAAAATATAATTCCTACTCAATTATTTCAAAAAATTAAGCAACATTATTACTTCAACGTAAACAAATTATAATTGATAAATTCGCGAAAAAAATAAAGAATGGCTGAAATAATTGACTTAAAAACCCATACTGATAAGCGTGGAAATTTAACAGTAATTGAAAAAGTTATTCCATTCGATATCAAGCGTATTTTTTACATCTATGGTGTTGATGACTCGAAAAGAGGCGGTCACAGACATCATAAAACTTATCAAGCCGCAGTCTGCATAAAAGGAAGTTGCACTATTTATAATAATAATGGTTTACAAGAAGATGTTTTTGAGTTAGATAAACCTAATAAATGTTTAATAATTAAACCCGAAGATTGGCATACTATGTACAATTTTTCTGAAGATGCCATTTTAATGGTTTTAGCCTCCGAACACTTTGAAGCAGCAGATTATATTTACGAACCTTATTCCAAATGATTGAATACGAAAACTTAGGTAAACTAAACGCACCATTTTTTGAGGCTTTTCAAAATGACTTTAAAAACACCTTAAACAGCGGTTGGTATATTTTAGGTAATAAAGTAAAAAATTTTGAAAATGAGTTTGCAAGTTATTGCGAAACTAAATTTTGTGTAGGTGTTGCAAATGGTTTAGATGCCCTAATCTTGGCAATTAAAGCCTTTAACTTCCCTCCCAACTCTGAAATAATTGTTCCATCAAATACTTACATCGCCACTATTTTATCCATCATTCATAACGGAATGAAACCCGTTTTGGTTGAACCAGATTTAGCAACCTATAATATTGACCCTAAAAAGATTGAAGCAAAAATAAATGCTAACACCAAAGCCATAATGGTAGTGCATCTTTATGGCAAATTATGCGATATGACTAGCATCATGAGCATAGCTAATAAGCATCAATTAATGGTTATTGAAGATTGTGCACAAGCACACGGTGCTCACTTTAAAGGCAAAAAAGCAGGGAATTGGGGACAATTTGGAGCTTTTAGCTTCTATCCTACAAAAAATTTAGGCGCTATAGCAGATGCAGGGGCAATAACCTGCAACAATGAAAAATTAAATGAAACTGTATCAACGCTTAGAAACTACGGTTCAAAAATAAAATATCACAATAATTTGGTTGGCTTTAACTCACGTTTAGATGAAGTTCAAGCAGGTTTTTTATCCATTAAACTTGCAAAATTGGATGACATTAATAACCATAAAAGAAAGTTAGCGGAAATTTATCTTAAAAACTTAAAATCAGATTTTATTTTACCCACCGTACAATCAGATTATTTTGATGTGTACCATATTTTTAATGTTCGCCATCCGAGAAGAGATGATTTGCGCAATTTTCTCATAAAAAACGATATAAAAACCGAAATACATTACCCAATTGCACCAAACAAACAATTGGCAATGAAAGGAATATTGGATCAAGAGCCAACGCCAATTGCTGAAGAAATCCACCAAACAACCTTAAGTTTACCTATTTCATATTATCATACTGAAAATGATGTTTTAAAGGTTGTTGAAATAATGAATCAGTTTTAAAAATGCTTGTATCGGTTATAACTATCAATTTTGACAATAAAATTGGGCTCAAAAAAACCATAGAAAGCGTTTTAAACCAAAGCTTTAAAAATTTTGAATTTATAATTATTGATGGAGCTTCAACTGATGGAAGTGTTGATATAATTAACCAATATAAATCTCATATCAATCATTGTGTTTCAGAACCCGATAAGGGAATTTATGATGCACAAAACAAAGGTATTTTGCTAGCTAAAGGCCAATTTTGTTTGTTCCTCAACTCTGGTGATACTTTTAGTGGGGAAAATGTTTTAGAACAATTTGCTAATGAACCGTTTCTAGAGAATTTTAATCTCTTTTATGGTCAATCGAATTTAATAAATGAAAATGGTAAAATTGAAATATTATCGCCTCCAGCCAATATCAGTCAACAATTTTGGTATAGAAATACACTCAATCATCAAGCCGTTTTTTTTAAAAAAAGTCTATTTGATACATTAGGATTGTTTGATTTAAATTTGAAATTAGCAGCCGATTTTGAGTTTTTACTTAGAGCCTATTCTTATGAAAAACAATCATTTAAAGCATTAAATTTTATTGTGTGTAATTATGACAATACAGGAATAAGTGCACAGAAAAAAAACTATGAAACGGTAATTAAAGAAAGAAATATAGCCTTAAAAAAACATTTTGAAAAAGCAGAATTGTCGAAAATGAAAAGCGCTTTTTTACAAAGTCTTACTACCAAAAACAGATTTTTATTTATTATTTCGGAAAACGAATCTTTAAAAACTTTATTTAAGCCCATATTTTACCTGTATAACAAACTAAAATGAACAAAATCAATCCAATTTTTTCGGTGATTGTGCCTTGTTACAATTATGCCAAATATCTTCCAGAATGTTTGGATAGTGTGCTGGCGCAAACCTATTCAAATTGGGAGTGCATTGTGGTTGATAATAATTCAAATGATAATACTGCAGAAGTTGCCAAAGCCTACGGCCAAAAAGACGAAAGAATAAAGTATATTTTACATTCTGTAAAAGGTGTAGCTGGCGCTAGAAATAAAGCCATAGAACATGCCATTGGAGATTATATTTTGCCTTTGGATGCTGATGACAAAATTGGTGAAAACTATTTAAAAAAAGCTTTAGAAACATTCAATCAAAATCCTGACTGTAAGGTAGTTTATTGTAAAGCAAATTTATTTGATGCCTACAATCAGCCGTGGAAATTACCTGATTATCACTATAAAAACTTACTTCAAGAAAATGCACTTTTTTGTTCTTCAATTTTCAAAAAAAGTGATTTCGATTGTTCTTTAAAATTTAATGAAAACATGGTTCAAGGTTTTGAAGATTGGGATTTTTGGATTGGTTTTTTAAATGAAAAAGATGTGGTTATTCAAATTGATGAAGTACTGTTTTACTATCGCATTAGGCCAGAATCGCGTAACAATTCGCTTTCAGAAGAAAAACAAAGAGCATTAAGACTACAAATATTTGAAAATCACAAAGAAAAATACCTTCAACATTTTAACCTAAGTGATGTATTATTTGATAATTATTTGCTTAAAAATCAATTAAATGCCATTAAAAAATCAAATAGTTTTAAATTAGGAAAAGAAATCGTTAAATCCTTTCAATTTGTGCAATCAATTCTAAAAAAATGAAACAAATTGCACTTTTTGCCAGCTATTTCGAAGGTGAAAAAATCCCTTATTATATTCAATTCTATTTGTTAGAACTTAAAAAACATTTTAGTGATGTTGTTTTAATTGCTAGTAATAAGAATCTAAACTCCAATAGTTTAGATTTTTTAAAAACGAATCAAATTCAGCTTCAATTTGAAAAAAATGAAGGTTTTGATTTTGGATTATGGCTAAAAGCATGGCAAAAAATGGATAACAAACAGTTCGATAAAATTGCTTTTATCAACGACTCTTGCCTGCTTTATAAACCTTTAGAGCAATTCATGACTTGGGCCAACCAATCAAAGGCTGATTTTTTAGGCGTTTCAAACTCTAATGCTATTAATTATCATATTCAATCTTATTTCATCTTATTTAATAAAACATGTTTTAATGAAATTGATACCTATTTCAAGCAGAATGGAATCATTAACGATATATCAGAGTTAATTAAAACTTATGAAATAGGCCTGTCGCAGCATTTAATTCAAAACAATTTAAAAGCAGATAGTTTTTACAAAACCAATTATAAAGGTGAGTTTAGTCCTTATTTGTTTTTGTTAGAAGACCAATTGCAAAAAGGAGTTCCATTAATAAAAAAGAAAATTATTTACAGCTCATTTCGTTCCGATGAATTATTTACTTTAAAACGAATGGCTTTTGACTTAAATCCAACAAAATACATACAACAAATTCAGTCATTAAATATTGATAATCAAATTATTGACTTTAATAAGGTAGTTGAAGAAAACCCCAATCCTAAAGCTCCATTTTTTTTCATAAGCTATTATTTAAACATGAAATTGTTTCAAATTTTGAAGTTTGCATTTAAAATTCTAAAAAAATGAATCCATTTATAAGTATTTGTATTCCAGTTTATAATGGAGCTGAATTTTTAGAAGAATGCCTTCAATCGTGTCTCAATCAGAGTTATCAAAATTTTGAAATTATTATTTGCGATGATGTTTCTAGCGATAATTCAGATGAAATTTGTTTGAAATTTAAAGAAAAATCAAAAAAAGTTCATTTTTTTAAAAATGAAAAAAATCTTGGTTTGGTAGGAAACTGGAACGAATGTTTGAAAAAAAGTTCAGGCGAATGGATTAAATTTTTGTTTCAAGACGATTATTTAACCCCTAATGCTTTGCTTGAATTTGCTGCCGCTACCAGCAATGGTGCTCAATTAATTGTGAGCAAACGTAATTTTTTACTTCCAGCAAATACCAATGAAAAGCTAAAAAATTATTATCAAAATGAAGTCCGGACCTTAGAAAATACTGGCTTTTACAATGGAAATATTTTCAGTGAAAAAATTATTTCAACCTTAGCTGTAAATAATATTTGTTTAAACTTTATTGGCGAACCAAGTCTAACAATGTTTAAAAAAGAAATTGTAAATGAAATTGGTTATTTCGATGAAAACTTAAAACAAATTTGTGATTTAGAGTTTTTTCAAAGAATTGGGGTCAATTATGGCTTAAATTATTTGCCAGAAAAAAATTGTTTTTTCAGAATTCATAATAATTCAACTACAAGTAATAATTTAACCAAAAACAATTATCGTTTAAGATATATTGAGCCAATTGTGCTAACAAACAAGATGTTGTTTCACAAAAGTTACCAATCATTTAGGAAAAGTATCAACTTTTGGCAAAGATTAAAGCTTAAAATTTATTTTGAAACAAGATGCCATGAGGCTAAAATAAACAGCATAAAAACTCCTGAAAACTTATTGGTTTGGGAAGAAATTTGTCAAAATTTTGAAAATATCAATAAAGCAGCCAAAAGCAGTTGGTTGATTAAATTAATCTTTTTAGCCTTAATATTGTGGCGTAAAACCCGAAAAAATTAAATGACATTTTCTATCATCATTCCCTCTTACAATCAAGATAAATACATTGAGCAAACCCTGCAAAATGTAATTAGTTTGAAAAAAGAAGCTGCTCAACAAGGAATTACCATTGAAATTTTGTTGTTTGATAGTGATTCTAAAAAGGAAGTTCAAACCATTATCCATCAATACAAAACTGATATTGATGTGCTTGAAATAGCCAAAGATAAAGGTCAATATGATGCCATCAATAAAGGTTTAAATAAGGTGAAAGGCGATTATTGGACCTGGTTAAACACCGATGATTTACTTATAAAAAACAATTTTTTCAAGCTAGTTGAAATACTAAAATCGAAACCTGAAATCGATTATATTTTTGGTGGAATAGATTATATTGATGCTGAAAGTAAATTCATTAAAACTTATGCAGCCAATAACTTATACTTAGAAAACTTGTATTCTAAAAATCCTGGGATTTATCAGCCAGGTTCATTTTTCAAAACCAATTTTACCAAAGAAATCGGATTGCTTCAACCCTATAAATGTTGTTTCGATTATGAATATATTTTGAGGTGTTTAAGTAAAAATGCCAATTTCTATTGTTGCAATTTTTCTTTGGCAGCCTTTCGATTTCATAATGAATCGAAAACAGGAAGTATTATTCCAATTTTTATAGCCGAACAGCTTGAAATAAGTAAAAAATATGGAAGAAAATTTTACCATTTTTTGACTTGGTTTTCATATTTAAGGCTTTTGAAACATAAAATTATCCGTTAAAATGCGCATCTTACTTTTAGCTGATATAAATTCATCACACACTCAAAAGTGGGCAATTGGTTTGGCTAATAACAATGTTGCAGTTGGAATTTTTAGTTTTAACAAAGCAGATTCGAACTTTTTAGCTGAAAATAAAAACATACAAATCTTATTTCAGCCTACTGAAAAGCCTTCTGCCACTTCTTTTTTCGATAAATTATCTTATTTAAAATATTTAGGAAGATTAAAAAAAGAAATCAAAAACTTTCAACCTGATATTCTGCACGCACATTATGCCACAAGTTATGGACTTTTAGGTGCTTTAAGCAATTTTAAACCCTTTTTTATTTCCGCATGGGGAACTGATGTAATGCAGTTTCCACAAAGCAATTTTTTAAATAAAGCCATTCTAAAATTTAACTTCAAAAGAGCTGATGTAATTTGTGCCACCTCCAAAACGATTGCTAATTACATAAAACCTATTTCAAAAAAAGCAATAGAAATAATTCCTTTTGGAATTGATTTACAAAAGTTTAAGCCAAATGAATTAAATGAAAAATCGAATCATAACATCGTTTTTTCATGTATTAAATCATTAGAGAAAATTTACAATATTGATTTAGTTATAAAAGTATTTTCTAAATTGATTATTGATGAAAAGTCAATAAATTTTAGATTACAAATTGTTGGCGGAGGTTCGGAAGAAAACAATTTAAAAAAACTATGTGATGATTTAAAAATTAGCCAATTAGTAACGTTTACCGGGAAAATTCCTGCCTCAGAAATTCCATTTTACTGCCAAAAAATGGATGTTTTAGTCAACATTTCAGCTTATGAAAGTTTTGGAGTTTCGGTTATTGAGGCTATGGCCTGTGAAAAAGCAGTGATAGCCAGCAATGTTGGCGGTTTGGCTGAGATTATTAAAAATGAAGAAGATGGACTTCTTGTTACTGTAAACAACATTGAAGAAGTTACAGCAGCTATGAAAAAACTGGCTTTTGATAGCAATTTAAGGCAAAAACTTGGTAAAAACGGCAGAATTAAGGTAGAAAATTTATATAATTGGACTGAAAACTTAAATCGGATGATTGAAATTTACAGCCATCAAATAAAATCAAATTGAAGTGGACAGATTAGTCATCCATAACAAACTACACTACTTTTTAGCGCTTCTAACAGCATTTTTGCTGCCAACAGCACGATTGGTTCCAATAGTCATTTCATTGATGTTTTTAAACTGGTTAGTTGAGGGTGACTTAATCAATAAATTAAAGCGTGTTTTTACCAACAAATGGGCCATGCTTTTTATTTCAGTTTATTTGGTTCATTTAATCGGGATGTTTTACACCGAAAATAATCCAAATGGTTGGCAAAATCTTGAAGTAAAATTATCATTATTGGTTTTTCCACTCATGATTTTAACACGGCCATTTAATCAAAAACAAAGCAATAACATCATTTCAGCCTTACTCACAGGAAGCATAGCTGTTTCTATTTTGCTTTTAGGCAGAGCAAGTTTAATATATTTTGAAACTGGTGAAAACCATTTTTTCTACAGTCAATTGGCAGCTTTTTTAATTCACACTAGCTATTTAGCCATGTATTTCGGATTTTTAATTATTTGGCTCATTTTAGGCTTGTTTGATATTGGAAAAATCAAATCAAATTTCTCAAAGCCATTAAACATTTTAGTTATACTTTTTTTATCCGTCTTAATAATTTTACTTTCCTCCAAATCAGGTATTTTAATATTATTACTTACCTATTTTGTTTCAATAATTTATTACATTTTTCATTTCAAAAAATACATGATTGGAGCTATTGGTTTGGGTTTATTTATCGTTTCACTTTTTATGGCCTCGAAAGTTTTTCCTGATTCAGCCAATCGAATAAAAACGGCAATTGTTACTGTTTTAGAAAATAAAAAACAAAATGACTCCAAAGAAAGCACTGGAGTAAGAATTTTAATTTGGCAAGCGGCTGAATCAGTGTTTTCAAGAAATTTAGCATTTGGTGTTGGTACTGGCGACATGGCCGATGAATTATTAGCAGAGTATGACAAAAGAAAGTTTACTGGAGCTTTAGAGCATAGACTGAATGCACACAATCAATTTTATCAAATTTTAATCGGATTTGGGCTTTTTGGCTTAATCCCTTTTGCACTTTCATTATTAGCGCCTCTTTTTAACGCCTTTCGGCAAAAAGATGTTTTATACATCGCTTTTATTTTAATTTCTATCATCAACTTTTTCCCCGAATCCATGCTTGAAACTATGGCAGGAGCTATGTTTTACGGCTTTTTTAATTCACTTTTATTCTTTAAAGAATATGAATAATCAAAAGCCCATTTTACTATTCGATGGAGAATGTAATTTATGTAATGGATCGGTGCAATTTGTTATACAGCGCGACAAAAAAGGCAAAGTGAAATTTTGCTCCATTCAATCGGAAACAGGCGAAAAACTAATGTCAAAACACAATATTCCTAACAACTATTTGGCCTCCATCATTTTAATCGAAAACAGTAAAATATATTATAAATCAACGGCCGCTTTGCGTTTATCAAAACACATGGATAGCCTCTGGCCTAGCCTATTTGCGTTTATAATTGTTCCGCCATTCATTAGAAATTGGGTCTATGATTTTATTGCCAAAAACCGATATAAATGGTTTGGAAAAACTGAAACGTGTTGGATTATGACGCCTGAATTAAAGGATAGATTTTTGAACTAATCCTTTTAAAAGATGAGAAAAAAATTAAATTTTACTCTTTTCATTTTTGCTATTATCTACATTCTTATTTCTTTAGTAAATCATTACAATTTCAGAACCAATACTTTAGATTTAGGAGCTTACACCAATGCTTTATACGACTATGCTAATTTTAACTGGAATGATTCAAGCACCTTTAAAGCCGAAAATGAAAATCTTCTAGCCGATCATTTTGATTTATACTTGATTCTTTTTTCAACGCTTATTTTTCTTTTTGGCACTTATACCCTATTAATTGTGCAAATTATTTCAATTCTTTTGGGCGCTTTGGGTGTTTATAAATTACTGAGATTAGATTCTGAAAAAACAGCATATTGGGCCACCCTTTATTTTTTATCTTTTTTTGGTGTTTTTTCTGCTGTTTCATTCGATTATCACAGCAATACAGTGGCTTCTATGCTCATTCCTTGGTTGTTTTATTATTTCAAAACCAATAAAATAAATGCCTATTATATTATCTTCTTTTTCATATTAATTGCTAAAGAAAACATGTCACTTTTTGTGGCATTTATAGCTTTAGGTTTACTTTTTGAGAATTTTAAAAATCAACAAAAAAGGAAAGTATTACTTATCACTTTTTTAGCCTCATTCATTTGGTTTTTAGCCATCACTCATTGGATTATGCCAATGTTTTCAAACAATGGAACTTATCCTCATTTTCACTATAGCAGTTTAGGAAATTCAATGTTAGAAGTTGTGTTTTCAGCTTTCAAAAATCCAATAGAAGCCATTAAAATGTTATTTATAAACCATAATAATGCTGAATTTGGCGACTATGTTAAAATAGAGCTGTGGATTTTTTTGCTTTTAAGTGGATTGTTTTGGCTTCTGAAAAAACCTGCTTTTTTAATAATGTTAATTCCTGTTTTTTTTCAAAAATTATGGCATGACAATCCTCAAATGTGGGGCGTTAATGGTCAATATTCAATTGAATTTGCTCCTATTTTAACAATAGGAATTTTTTATGTTTTAAACACTTTACAAATACTAAGAAACGTTGCATTAACTTTTACCATCATTCTATCTTTTGCGGCTAGCATAAGACTAATGGATAACACCACAACTTTTACCAATAAGGCACAAATTAGATTTTATCAACTTGAACATTATAAAAGAGATTTTGATGTGGAATATATTCATCAAAAACTAAATGAAATTCCCGAAAAGGCAGTTGTAAGCTCACAATCAGCATTGCTTCCACATTTGGCTTTGCGACCAACAATTTACAATTTCCCAATTATAAAAGATGCTGAATTTATTATTTATTGTCCAATGGAAAGTCCCTATCCGCTAAAACCTTGGGAATTTGACTCCATTATTAGTTTGTATAAAAATTCAAACGATTGGAAGGTTGAATTAGATAATAAAAACTTGCTTGTATTAATAAGAAAATAGGAAAACAATTAATTTTCTTCGTTAATACATTTAAAACAAAAAATTAATACTTTCATATAAATTTAATTCTATGAAAAACATTTCTCTATTGTTTTTACTTTTTATTTCAATTATGTGCCAAGCACAAAATATTGAATTAGGTACTAAATGGTGTTATGGATATTCAAACATCGCTTATGGTGGTTACATGACCGTTGAGGTTGATTACGCAGAACAAAATGATTCAGGTTTTTATTATCGTTTATTGCATATTAATCATGATTTTGTAATAAATCAAAATGGTGAATTAATTCCTACAGAAATTCAACAAAATTATTTTGCAAGGCATATTATTGTTTCGAATGGAACAATTTATTGGTATCATGAAAATAAATTTTTGCCAATTTATAAGTTAAATCCAAACTTAAATGAAACCTTTCAATTGGAGCATCCTGAACAATCTGCATGTGGAAACAAATCAAGTTTTTCCATAACTGCTATTGATACATTTCAGGCGGGAAGTGTTAAAATTCCCTCCTATTTTCTTGAAAGAATAGCGCCTCAAGTAAGCTTTCAAAATGGTTTTCCTGACTCTAGCAGTTTTTATTACAATTCAAACTTTTATTTGCCTTACATAGGTTCATTAAATGGATTTTTTCCAAATTACTCAGAATGCAATATGCAGGCACATTTCAATAATTATACACTCAGAAGTTTTGAATCACCAGGTTTTTCATATCAATTTACACAAGAAGTTTGTGAATATGAATTAACCCTAAATATTCAGCAATTAGAAAAACTAAATACTGCGTTTGAAATATTCCCTCATCCAGTTTCTAACACTTTAAACATTAATTGGAAAGACAACAATATTCATCAAATTGATTTACAAATTTTTGACTTAAGTGGCAGAATGGTTTTTAGTCAAAATATGGTTTCTAAACTTCAACCGATTTCTATTTCCCTTGAAAGCGGTTTGTATCAAATTGTCTTAATTGATGAAAATGGTGCAATAAGCTCGGAAAAGCTGATAGTTGCGAAAAGATAAACTGAAATTTAAATGACAAAACCCAATACAAAAACAATAAAATATTTAGTTGAAAAAAATGTTTCAAGCTTTGGAATCATAATTTCACCAGTACTAATTGTAATCGGTTTATCAATATTGATTTTTAGCACTTCGGAGGTAATTAACAATTATAATACAAACGTTTTAGTTCAATTTATTTTAAATTTTTTACTATCAGTAGCAATTATTTTTTTTGGTTTTTATTTTGCTATGTCAACTGATTATGTTGAATTTGATATAAAAAATAAACATTACAGAAAATATTCAGGCTTTATAAGTAAAGTTTTTAGCAAATGGGAATCTTATGAACATTATCAATCTGTTTGCATTCAATCAGCCAATTATTCCTCATCATTTGCTAGCAGAGGAAGCAGCTTAAAAACGAAATACAAGGTTTATGACATCTTTCTGTTAGATGCAAACAAAAAAATTAAACTGCTGGTAAAAAGATTATCGAGCAAGGAAAAAGCCGAATCTGAAATACAATTTATTTCTAATGACTTAGGTTTGCCAATTATAGAAATTAAACAGGAAATAAGCGAAGCCACTAAGCAAAGATTATTAAAGGAAAAACTTCAAAGGCAGAAAAGAAATTAATACCCAACCCAAAATTAGAACCTATGAAAACAAAATTACTACTCGCTTTTTTCTGTTTTTATTTTGTCAACACCTTAAAAGCACAAAATCCTTTTCCGATATTTAGTGATAATCCGCAGTGGTATTTAATTCATACATTTTCTATCGATGAGCCGTTTAATGTTTTTTATACCTATGGTCAAGAAGTTAATGCTTGCGGAAAAACTTATAACAAGGTGATTAAAGATTTTTCTTACACTCAAGGATATATTCGAAATGAGGGTAAAAAAGTATATTTCAGAAATAGCACCAATTGCAGCGACCTAGAATATTTAGTGTATGATTTTTCATTGGCAGTTGGCGATTCTTTTTCAACCATTACTTATACATCAGAAGGTGAAGCAAATATTAGTTTTAAAGTAAAAACAATTGAGCCTTATATCATTTCAAATGGAGATACGGTTTCAAAATTTGATATGGAATACAGCATTTTGATTAGAGGATCTGTCTTTAAAAGTAGTATTCCATTTTTTGAAGGAATTGGAAGTATACAAAATCCATTTTATTTTACAGGCTGTTTTTTTGATGGTGGCTGCGAAAATTTAGTGTCTTTTATATGTTTGCATAAAAACGAAAATCTTTATGCTTCTTTTTCATCTCAATGTTTTTTAGGGTTTGTGGATGTAAAAGAAAACGAAACATCCAACAATTTCAGCATTTCACCCAATCCAGCTAATGATTATTTTAAAATAAATGTTGAAAATTTTGATGATTTTAAGCAAACTTATTTTCGACTTTTGGATTTAAGTGGAAAACTTTTGTGGGAAAAAACTTTTGAAGAAATAGAAAATCAAAATGTGTCTATTCAAAAGCTCAACAATGGTCTTTATTTTTTGCAAGCCGTTGAAAATGGAAAAATTTTAAAAGCACAAAAAGTTTTGGTGCAGCATTAACGCATTTTTGATTTCATTGTAGATATTAAAAAAGCCACTCAGTGAGTGGCTTTTTTGTGCTCTATATTTTTCTTATTTATTTTTTCCTCTTACTGATTTTTCAATTTCATCCCACATAGTGGCTGGAATCATATCAAACCAATTGAACTCCCCTGCCCCATACAACCATTCACCGCCATCAATTGTAACTACTTCACCGTTTACAAAAGCAGCAAAATCAGAAACCAAATAAGCCGCTAAATTGGCTAATTCTTGATGTTCACCAAATCTGCCAACTGGTATTTTAAGTTTAGGGTCAACTTTTGCCATTACTTCTTTTGGTAACAATCGGCTGAATGCACCTTCTGTTGGAAAGGGTCCTGGAGCAATGGCATTCATTCTAATGCCATATTTTCCCCATTCAGAAGCCAATGAACGTGTCATAGCTAAAACACCCGCTTTGGCGCAAGCTGAAGGAACTACATAACCTGAACCTGTCCAAGCATAAGTAGTTACAATGTTTAAAACCACTCCTTTTTCACCTTTGTCAATCCAACTTTTGCCTAAAGCCAAAGTGCAATTGTAAGTTCCTTTTAAAACAATATCTACAATGGTATCAAATGCTTTGTTTGATAATCTTTCTGTCGGACTAATAAAGTTTCCTGCGGCATTATTCACCAAAATGTCAATTTTCCCGAACTTTTCAATGGTATGTAATAGCATTTTTTCAACTGCCAAATAATCGCGCACATCGCAAACTTGATAATGCACATCTCCGCCAGTTTCGGCTTTTAATTCTTCCACCGTTTGTTTTAAAACTTCTTCTTTTCTGCTGGTAATGGTTACAGAAGCGCCCAGTTCTAAATAATATTTAGTCATTGAACGGCCTAAACCAGTTCCTCCGCCTGTAACAACAATTATTTTTCCTTTTAATGCGCCATCGCGCAGCATGGGTTGCGTATAATTCGACATAATGTTTTTTGTTTGTATTACGAATGTAAATAAAAACAAAACGAAGCTTCAAAAAAAGCTATTTATAAATTAATTAACATATTCGTAATGCAAATCAGTATTGACTTTAAGACTGATTCTAGAACTTTATTGTTGAAAATTTTTACTTTCGCGATTAACTAATCAAACAAAGTTGCGAATACTATTCATCATTTTATTTTTTTCAAATTTTATTAAATTCAATTTTGCAGCTTCAATTTATGATGCTCCAAAAATCGAAAAGGGCTATGATACAACTGAAGCGATTGTGTTGTATGGAAAATCATTTCTATTTGATCCCGTTAAATATCAAACCAAATACGATTTAGTGAAATTGGTTGATTCATTGCTCGATTTAAATGAATTTGAACCCAAAAGACTTGAACAACTTAAACTATTTATGACGATTGGTTCAAAAACCAAAAAAGAAGTAAATAAGCTACTTGATTCTTTGTTCGATTTACCCGAAATTCCTTATGCTTTAATTAACCAAATCAATTATTACTCAGCCACCAATTTTATTTATTTGAATGGCAAAGATGTTGAACTAAGTTTTTTTTACGATAATGATGTTATTCCTTGCGGTTCAGTTTATAAAACTTGGGAAAACGACATTACTTATCGTGACAAAAATAAGTTTAAAGTAAGTGGCCCTATTACTTTAACATTGGTCGATTCACTCAATTTTTGCGAATATGTGCATCCTGTCAATGGCGATGTTACTTCCAATTTTGGCTGGCGAAAAGGCCGTCCGCACAATGGAATTGATTTGCAATGCAAAACAGGTGACCCAATTCGTTCTACTTTTGATGGCATGGTTAGAATTGCCAAAAAAGATGGTGGTTATGGAAATGTGGTTGTAGTAAGGCATTACAATGGTTTAGAAACTTTGTATGCGCATCTTTCGAAAATGAAAGTGAAACCAGGCGATATTGTAAGTGCCGGGCAATTGATAGGTTTAGCTGGAAATACAGGACGTTCGCATGGGCCGCATTTGCATTTTGAAGTGCGTTTTTTAGGGCAACCTATCGATCCTAATCATATTATTTCATTTAGGAACAGAAGTCTTCATGATGCTGAATTTATTGTAAATCAAGGAATCAATCAATTAAGTGTTTATCCCAAAGGTGCTAAATACCACACGGTTAGAAGAGGAGAACTACTTTATCAAATTGCCAATCGTTACAATTTAACGGTTGAACAAATTTGTGAATTGAATAATCTTTCAAAAAGAAGGGTAATTTATGTTGGTCAAAAATTAAGGATAAGCTAATATTGCCAAATGTTTGAGTATTTCAATTTTAAAAAACATCCTGTTCACAAGGATTATACTGTTTATACTTTTTATGAGCAGCAAAAAGCTGATTTTTTCGAAACTTTATTGGTTAAAAAAAGAATTAATTTTCAGAAAGATGCCGATAAAAGAGAAGCTTTAGAAAAATATTTATTTGCCATTCACAACAACGACCGCGATGAAGTGCAAGAATTAAACATTGAAGCTCACAAAAAATTTAAGCAGCCTTTTATACCTGATAAAATTGTTAGAGTTGTTATTCTTTCCTTGTTTTTTGTAATGCTTATTTTTGCTTGCATTGGTTATTTTATAAAAAATGGATAATCATTTTTTCGAATTTATTGAGCAATTGAAGCAAAAAGTTGGGAATTCATTACCCGGTGAAAATGCTCAGTTTAAAATGGCACCTGTTTCTCGCTTAAAGTTAAACGACTTTCAAGAAAAAATTAAACAGGCAAAATTGAGCGCTATTTTAGCCTTAATTTATCCTAAAAATAATGAGATAAAAATATTGCTAACGCTTCGACAATCTTATAATGGCGCACATAGCAATCAGGTTAGTTTTCCTGGAGGCAGATTTGAAGAAAAGGATTTTAATTTTGAATACACTGCACTTAGAGAAACAGAAGAAGAAGTTGGGATTGACAAAAACGAAATAAATATTATTGGAAAATTGAGTCAATTATACATTCCCGCCAGTAATTTTTTGGTGCATCCTTTTATTGGATTCCACAATGGTGAAAACCTGCAATTTAAATTAGATCCTATTGAGGTTCAAAAAGTTATTGAATTTGATTTAAATGCCTTAAAAAGCCAAGAAATTAAAAAATTTGGTCGATTTAAAACCGGAATGGGTTTTGAATTAGAAGCTCCTTATTATGACATTGAAGGTGAAAAAGTTTGGGGAGCAACAGCCATGATGCTCAGCGAAATTGAACATTTGTTGTAAATCTATTCTTGTCTTTTTCGATTTAAAACAAAATCCTTTTTTAAAATTACACTCCAAATTGTTTTAAATGATGGTCTAAATGTTTGTAAAACATATTGTTCCATTCTTCTTTGTTTAATACACCAAATGAATGCGATTTTTTCCCATCAAAATAGGCTTCGCCTAAAGCTTGTGTTTTTTGGATGTAAGCAATTAAACGTTGTTTTTCAGATTCGAAATCTTTTGAACTTGTCATTAAAAAATCTTTAGCCGTTGGCGAGCTTTTAGGATATGGCTTTTCGTTTACAACTCCCTCTTTCGCAAAACTTTTTAAAATAAATTGCATCAAAAAGCCGGGAGCTTTATGCTTTTTTTCAAAAACATATTCATAAGGGACACAGCAATGCGCTAACATTTGAGAAACATTCATTTTTCCCCATTTAGCATTGGTGCTGCTATCCAGCTGATTTATTCTACTAATTATTTGAGCAACTATTTCAGGATTAAAAATATTGGGTAGTGCCATATTTCAAAATTTTAAGCGTTTAAACTAGTTTTTTGATACTTGTTTCTATATTCAATTGGTGTGTGACCAGTTATTTTTTTAAAAACTTCTCTAAAAGATTTTACATCATTATATCCTATTTCAAACATCACTTCATGGATGTTTTTTCTACTTATCTCAAAATTCTTTTTGGCTGCTTCAATCTTAACTCGCTGAATATACTCATTTACCGTATTTTTTGTAGCATTTTTAAAACGCCTTTCAAAACTTCTTTTTCCTAAATTGTATTTTTCAGCTAAAAAATCAATGCTAATTTTTTCAACATAGTTCTCTTCAATAAACTGTTGAGCCTTTAAAATGCTTTCGTCATTATGGTTTTTTTGTCCTTGAAACAATATAAAACCAGATTGGCTGTCGCGTCCAAAATCAATTGCGAAAAATTTCGAAGCCAAAATGGCCATTTCACGATTGGTATATTTTTCCACCAAATACAACAATAAATTCCAATAAGAACTTGCACCACCACTTGAGTACAAGCGATTTTGTTCGGTTACAATTTTATCGTCAACCAATTCAACTTTTGGAAACATTTCTCTAAACAAATCTGCAAAAAGCCAATGCGTTGAACATTTTTTACCTTCTAACAAACCTGTGGAGGCCAACATAAAAGCGCCAATACATAAACTAGCTACTTCCGCCCCTGCTTCATATTGTTGTTGAATCCAAGGAATAAATTTTTCATTTTTTTCAATGCACAATTTTATATCACCCGATAGCGCTGGAATAACAATTAAATCCGTTTTTTTTACTTCGTGGGCCAAAATATCAGGGTGAATTGAAAATACATTTCCATTTAATTTCACTTCTTTTTCCATTCCAACCAATTGCACTTTAAACAATTCATTTTTGCCCATTTGTGTCAAAAACTGGTTGATGGCTGTGAACATGTATCTAGGATCAGCAATACTTGCCAAAACACAATCATTAAGCACTAAAATTGAAATATGTTTCATATTTTTTTCGCAAAACCCTCTTTAATTTGTCTGTAATTGCCATCGGCTAATCCATCCAAATATATTTATTTGACAAATCTAATTCTTGAAAAATAAATTAAAAAATGAAACGAAACATCTTAATCCCATTTTTTTAACAAACCAAAAATTCAATTGAAAATTAAACATTTAGTAAGAAATTTTAAATGCCGCTTTTTTGATTCATTTTTTTTTAGAACATTCGCAGCCTGAAATTCTTACGAATATGATTTTCTTTCCTGTGTTTATCTAACACAAAAATTTCTATCGAGCTTTAACAAAAGCATTTTTTTTCTTTTATCAGGGAATTAATTCCCCATTTTTTAATATTTCAAATATTTTATTGCCATGAATACTTCAGAAAATAGAAAAGTAATTCTTTACATTGCTTGCAGTTTAGACGGTTTTATTGCCGCGCAAAATGATGATTTAAGCTTTTTGTCTATTGTAGAAAAACAAGATGAAGATTACGGATACAGCGATTTTATAAACTCAGTTGATACCGTAATTATGGGGCGAAAAACCTACGATAAGGTTTTAACCCTAGTTGAACAATTTCCGCATGCTGATAAAAAATGTTTCATTATTACTAAAACTGAGAAACAAGCAGAAAACAATATCATTTTCTACAACCAAGACTTAACGCAGCTAATCGAAAAATTAAAAGCCGAAAATGGTAAAAACATTTTTGTTGATGGAGGCGCAGAAATTGTAAATGAGTTAATTAGATTAAGATTAATTGATGAGTTTTATATTTCAATTATTCCTTGCATTTTAGGAAATGGTACCAGACTTTTTAAAGAACAAAATCCTTATCGAGATTTAGAATTGCTTTCAGCAAAAAGTTTCGAAACAGGTTTGGTTCAATTACATTATCAATCAAAATTTAAACAATGACAAACAATAATAAATCAATTAGTTTATCAACTATAATTCAAACAATTAAGCTTTCGCTAAATGGCGAAGAGCAAGATTTTACGCAAGGCAGTATAAAAAAAGCAGTTTTCCTGTTAGCAATTCCCATGATTTTAGAGCTAAGCATGGAAAGCGTTTTTGCCGTTGTAGATATGTTTTTTGTAAGCAAATTAGGACAAAATGCCATCGCTACGGTTGGACTAACAGAATCTGTAATAACCATTATTTATTCCGTTGCTATCGGTTTAAGCACAGCCGCAACTGCCATTGTAGCGCGCAGAATTGGAGAAAAAAATCCTAAAGATGCCGCAAAAGCTGGCGTTCAAGCAATTTTGGTTTCAATTGTCACCACTTTAATTTTAAGCGTAATTGGTGTTGTTTATGCCGATGATATTTTAAGACTAATGGGTGCAAGTGAAGAAGTGGTAAAAGATGGAACCATTTTTACCCGAATTATGCTTGGAAGCAGCATGTCGATTGTGTTTCTATTTCTAATTAATGGAATTTTTAGAGGCGCTGGCGATGCAGCCATGGCCATGAAAAGTTTATTAATTGCCACTATTATCAACATCATTTTAGATCCAATTTTTATTCATTATTGGGGTTTAAAAGGTGCTGCGATAGCCACTGTAATCGGCAGAAGTTCAGGTGTTTTATATCAATGTTATCATTTATTTAAAGGAACAGGAATGGTAAAAATTAAAGCTTCCTATTTTAACATCGATTTCGCCATTATTAAAAACCTAATAAATGTGGCTTGGCCAGCTACTTTTCAGTTTGTAATTGCCAGCGGAAGTTGGATTATTTTAGCCAAATTGGTAGCAGAAACAGGCGGAACTGCTGCCTCAGCTGGTTATCAAATTGCTATTAGAAACGTAGTGTTTTTTATTCTTCCAGCTTGGGGTTTGAGCAATGCTGCAGCAACTTTAGTAGGACAAAATTTAGGCGCCAAACAAATAGATAGAGCACATAAAAGTGTTATGCTAACCGCAAAATACAATGCCATATTTATGACATTCGTAACCATACTTTTTCTATTTTTCTCAGCACCAATCATTCGAATTTTTACAGATGATGGCGAGGTGCTAAAATATGCTGTACAGTCGCTACAAATAATTGGTTCGGCTTATATTTTTTATGGAATTGGGATGGTTATGACACAAGCTTTGAATGGCGCGGGTGATACAAGAACACCTACTATCATCAATTTTGTTTGTTTTTGGTTGTTTCAAATTCCATTGGCTTATTTTCTTTCCAAAGGTTTGGATATGAAATCAACTGGTGCATTTATTGCCATTCCGGTGGCAGAAACTTTAATTGCTTTAATGGCATGGTATTTTTTCAAAAAAGGAAAATGGAAAGAAGTTAAAGTATAATATTGTCGCCTCGAAAACATTGAAATTTAATAATCTTTGTTTTCGAGGCACTTTTTAATGTAAATATTGTATGCTATCTAATTATTCAGAACTACTACACTTTTTTAGGTTATTTTCTACTATTAGCGATTGCGATTTTGAAATTTTCGTTCAAAAATTTAAATCAAAAACTTTTGAAAAAAACGAAATAATTGTTCTTCCGGGGCAAGTGCAACAGCATCTTTATTTTGTAAAATCAGGTGTTCAAATGTCTTATTTTGAGTCTGAAAACAAACAACATGTTATTGCTTTTACTTACTCACCGGGCTTCTGCGCAATTCCTGAATCATTTTTATTTCAAAAGCCTTCCTCCTATTCTTTAATCAGCTTAACGCATTCTGAAATGGATTATATTAGTTTCTATGAATTAGAGGAAATATTTAATCAATTGCCCGCTGCTGAGAGGTTGTTCAGAAAAATGACGGAGTTTGTTTTGGCTGGAATGATTAACCGCCACATTGAACTTAAAGCATTAAATATGGAAGAACGATTTAAAACATTTTGCCAAAGAAGCCCTCATTTGTTGCAATTAGTTCCACACAAATACATTGCTTCCTATTTGGATATTGACGCCACAAATTTTAGTAAATTGTTCAATTCCATTAAAATATAAAGTTGGTTTAGACCAATTTTTTACAATTTATTTCGAAACAATTTTGCCAAGAATTTTAAAACTTAAAACATGGCAAATGCACAATTTTCTTGGCTCGATAAAATTGAATACCCTTTTCAATCGCAGTATTTCCTAATAAATAATCAAAAATTGCATTTTATTGATGAAGGCAAAGGCGAAACAATATTGTTTGTACATGGAACGCCTTCATGGAGTTTCGATTTTAGAAACATAATTAAATATTTTAAAAGTACACATCGTTGTGTGGCTTTAGATCACATAGGTTTTGGACTGTCAGATAAACCAAAAAATTATGATTATTCAATTCAAAACCATTGCAAAACCCTGACTCAGTTTATTGAAAACAAAAAATTGGAGAATATTATTTTAGTTGTACATGATTTTGGTGGGCCAATAGGATTAAACTTTGCCATAAAAAATCCTGAGAAAATTAAAGGTCTAATTGTTTTAAACTCTTGGTTATGGAGCAACGAAAACGACCCTGATTTTATTAAAATGAAAAAGATTTTGAAAAGTCCTCTTCTACCCTTTTTGTATCGTTATTTAAATTTCTCACCAAGGTTTATTTTGCCTTCATCCTTTGGAGATAAAAAATTATCAAACACACTTAAAAGTCAATACACAAAAGCTTTTGCTAATAAAAATGAAAGGTTTGGGGCATTGGCTTTTGCATATTCTTTATTAAACGATCAAAATTGGTTTGAGCAATTATGGCAACAAAAAAATGCCATCAATCAAAAACCAACATTATTTGTTTGGGGAATGAAAGATCCCGTTATTAAACCTCATTTACTTCAAAAATTTGAAAATGGTTTTAACAATTCAAGAACTATCAAATTGGAAAATTGTGGACATTTTCCGCAAGAAGAATCACCCAAAGAAATGATTGAAGCTATGACCTTATTTTTTAGTAAAATGTTTTAATTCTTCAAAACTTTTTGGTTGTAAATCCCTAATTCTGTTTGAATTTGAATGAAATAAAAACCCTTACTCAAACTACTTAAATCAATAGATGAATTCAAACTTTGATTCGATTGCCAAACCATTTTTCCTTGCAAATTGTAAATGAAAACTGAATTAATTTTTAAGTTTTCAGGATTATTAAAAGAAATGATTTCTGAAAATGGATTTGGATAAATATTGATTTTTTGTTTCGCATTTTCATTCATTCCAATAGTCGATTGTGTTTCGTAAAATTGAATCGTTCCAGTTTTTGTTAGGTTTAAATTATCACTGGCAATAACTCTATAAAAAACCTTTGTATTTGCCTGATAAGGTGGAATTTTGGTGTCAGAAATATATAATGAGCCTGTTAAATTCATAAAATTGAAATTGCTAAAATTATTTGAATCTAAGCCCCATTCTAAGTAAACCGAATTAACAGCAACCATGTCAGTAACATTCGCAGAAATTACCACTGTATCAACATCTCTAGGTTGTGTAGGATTTAAAATAATAGCATTTATTTGCGGAGGTGTGTTGATTGGCAAGTAGTTTCTGAACCCAGAATAAGTGGTTAAACTTTGATTATCGTTGGCTTCAATTCTATAAAATATTCTTTGAGAGGTTGCTGGAATTTTTGAATTGCTAACATAATTGCTGCCTTGCAAAGTCATGTTAATTAGGTTATTTGCATTTGTTGAATCTGTTCCCCAATAACATTTTGCGCTGCTCACAGCAATATCATCAGTAATTGAAGCAATAATTTGAACACTATCAATATCTAATGGACTCAGAGGATTTCTGCTCACTGAATTTATATTAGGAGGCAATGCCTGTCCACCTGATTGAACGTTGTACAAAAATGTTTCGGTATAAGATTCAAAACCCAAATTGTCACGGGCAAAAATTTTATAATAAATATTAGTTCCAACAGGCAATGAAGGCAAATAACCAAAATAAGTAACCGCACCTTGAGTCATTGGTAAAATGCTATCAATTCCAGTTTGACTTAAACCCCAAAATACTTTAGCATCCATTACTTGACCATTATCATCAATTAAACTTGAAAAAACAATATTTCCACTTGAATTATAAGCATTAATACTACTAGCAACGGGGGATTCATCACAATAATTATTGCTTGACCAAATTTTACAAACTAATTGTGGATGATCAATAAATGGATTTCTATTGTTTTGAATGGCATAAATTTTATTGTTTCTTTTTCTTTCTTTATCACTCACAGGATCCTCTAAATGCCATTTCATTAACAATTCTGCTTGCCAAGGTTTTATATCTGATTTAGTAGTAGCATCGGTTGTTTGCCAAGCACCATCTTCTCCATAATAGCGTGTGCTCATATAGAAGTAAGTTCTAGCCAAATCGCCTTTATATTCATCAATTGGTTCGAAAACAGTTCCAGTGAAGCCAGGGAAAACATTTGAGCCTACTTTACTTCCATTTAATGAAGTTATACTAGCCACATTTACTTCACCATAAGGATAATTTCCACGATAACCATTTACTTTTCCATCTGTTGGATATAAATGATACAAATCACTGTTCATGGGTAAAGCGGAATTAAACCAAGATTGCGGCCAAGTGTGCTCGCGGTTGTAGCAATCACCTTCTACTGAATAATTTCCGCATTGATCTGTTCCAAAAGTAAATTCATAAGGCGGAATTCCACCTGGAACATCAGAGTAAATATCCCAAACTTTATTGTTAGTTTTTTTATCAGTAGTTTGAAAATGAGTCCACAAAGCGGCATAAGTTTGAGAATTATGACCATCAATAATGTTTTTTAACGCAGAGCGCAACGGGGTTCCAGTTAAAGTGCTGGTATTGTTATAAAAATTGATGGGTTGAGCATTCAAATTTGTAAGAAAACCTAAACATCCAAATGCCATTAAAATATTTTTCATGCAGAAATAAAATGATTTCAAAAGTACTAATTTGCTTTTAGTAAAGCATTCAAGCAGATTAAAAAACTGTTTCAATATTGTTAAATGCGATTCATGTGTAGATTGTGAACAAAGATTTCAGGGCTACGCCCCTTAAGAAGATTTCAGGGCTAACGCCCCTTTACGATGATGTCAGGGCTACGCCTTTTTTGGATTTATTTAATTTTAATTTATTATAAAAAGAACCATTTAAAACCATGGGCGTAGCCCTGTTTTCTTAGATAAATAAATTGATAACGGATTAGAGGGGCGTAGCCCTGAAATCTTGTCAATCATACCATTCAAACAAATATTTATCATCATAATCAATTTCAAATTTTTCTAATTGCAACAAATATTCATCCTTAAATGATTGTTTTTTATGATGTTCAGGTTGATTCAAAATGTATTTTACAACATTGTCAATATGAGATTTGGAATAGGTAAATGCTCCATATCCATCTTGCCAAGAGAATTTACCTAGTATGTATTTTTTGTCATTTAACCATTTCGAAGAACCTGATTTGACTTGCTCCATTAACTTAGAAGGAGAAATATTTGGATGCATCCCCACAAAAATGTGCGTATGGTCGGGATTACAATAGATGGCGTAAGTTTTACATTTTTGGCTAGAAACTATACCGCACATCACTTTTTCCAATTCATCTCGAAATGATTCTTTGATAAGGTTTTGCCTTCCTTTAACTGAAAAAACAAATTGGATATATAATTGGGTGTATGTATTCGCCATAGTGGTAAACTTAAAATTTTTGGATTGATATCCTGTTTAATGACATTAAACTTTTTTGTGTTACGAAATAATAAATTTTTAGGAATATTATTAGGATAAATTCACCTAAATTTATTTATGATGTCAGGGCTACGCCCCTTACGAAGAGATCAGGGCTAACGCCCCTTTTGGAAATTTTGCTTTCGTTTTACAATGATGTCAGGGCTAACGCCCCTTTAAGAAGATTTCAGGGCTAACGCCTTTTTTGGATTTATTTAATTTTAATTTATTATAAAAAGAACCATTAAAAACCAGGGGCGTAGCCCTGTTTTCTTAGATAAATAAATTGATAACGGATTAGAGGGGCGTAGCCCTGACATCTATTTGTTTCATCCAAAAAAAAGCCCAAATTCATTTGGGCTTTTTTTTATTGATTGTTTTTTTTCTTCACCATGGTTAGAATAGTAGCAATGGCGACTGTTTCACCCGTTTCGTCATATACATCCACCAACCATTTCACAATTCCTTTTGCAATATCTTCTTCTGATTTTTTTTCTTGATCTACTTTTTCTTTTACCGTAAGCTTAACTCCCAATGTCATTCCTGGATATACTGGTTTTGTGAAACGCGCTTCATCAATACCATAATTTAATAGAACCGGTCCTTTTTTAGGATCTACAAATAAACCAGCAGCTTTTGAAAGCACAAAATATCCATGCGCTACGCGTCTTTCAAAAATAGTTCCTTCTAATGAAGTGGCATCCATGTGGGCATAAAAATTATCGCCACTCACATTGGCAAAATTTACGATGTCGGCATCCGAAACGGTATGTTTATGTGTGATTACAGTTTCTCCAATTTCTAAATCTTCAAAGTGTTTTCTAAACGGATGAACATCTTTTTCAATCTGTTTTGCTCCGTATTGATAAATGCCAGTAATGTTTGAAATTGTTGTTGGTGAGCCTTGCACAGCCGTTCTTTGCATGTAATGCAAAACACCTCTTTTTCCGCCCATTTCTTCTCCTCCACCTGCTCTGCCCGGACCACCATGCGTTAACATTGGCATTGGTGAACCATGACCAGTGCTTTCTTTGGCACAATCGGCATTTAAAACCAAAATTCTACCATGCAAAATTGAAGCACCTAAAACAAATTCTCTGGCTATTTTATCGTCAGCAGTAACAATAGAACAACACAATGAACCTTTTCCTAGTTTAGCAATTTCAATTGCTTCTTCTGTTGTTTTGTAAGGCATAATAGTACTGACTGGGCCAAAAGCTTCAATGTTGTGAGAATCTGTTTTATGGAAAGGATCGCTGTTAAACAGCAATATTGATGACATAAAAGAACCTTTTTCGCTATCAGCTCCCAAAGGATTTATTCCTTCTAAAGTTCCATAAACCAGTTCAGATGTTTGCATTAGTTTTTTAACATTTTCTTTTACCTCAATCAATTGCTCGCGGCCAGCCAATGCACCCATTCTTACTCCTTCGGTTTGTGGGTTACCAATTACGGTTTTTGCTAATCGATCTGATAATGCTTTTTTAACTTCATCTACTAAGTTATCAGGGACAATAATTCTGCGAATAGCGGTACATTTTTGACCACATTTTACTGTAATTTCTTTGGTAACTTCTTTTATAAATAAATCAAATTCAGGAGTTCCAGGCACTGCATCTAAACCTAAAATAGACGAATTAAGTGAATCAGCTTCCATGTTAAATCTAACTGATTCTTCAATGATACGTGGATGAGCTTTTAGTTTTTTTCCTGTATAGGCAGATCCAGTAAAGGTTACTACATCTTGTGAAGTTGTGAAATCTAACATATTGCCTGCACTTCCGCATAACAATTGCAAAGCTCCTTCAGGTAAAATTTTAGAATTGATGATTTCTTTTACTACCAATTCAGTTAAAAAACAAGTTACCGTGGCTGGTTTAACAACTGCTGGAACGCCAGCCAGAAAATTAACTGCTATTTTTTCTAGCATTCCCCAAACTGGGAAATTATAAGCATTAATATGAATGGCAACACCATGCAGAGGAACTAAAATATGTTGACCAATAAAAGTGTTGTTTTTGGACAGTTTAGCTGATTCGCCTTCTGTGTAAAAAGTATCATTTGGGAATTGTCTTCTCAAACTAGCATACGCAAATAAATTTCCTATTCCGCCTTCAATGTCAATCCATGAATCAACTCTAGTTGCACCAGTAGCATAACTCAAATTGTAAAAAATTTCCTTTTTTTCGGTTAAATGCATAGCCAAAGCTTTGAGCATTCTGCCACGTTCGTGAAAAGTTAATTTCCTTAATGCTGGACCACCTACTTTTCTGGCATATTGTAAAATAGACTCAAAATCAAGACCTTGTGTAGAAGCATTTCCTAACAATTCACCTGATACTGAATTAAACAATTCGGTTCCATTGCCCGCTCCTGCAACCCATGAACCTTGAACGTAATTTTTTATTTGTTGACTCATTGCTGAATGATATAAATCTTAATTGATGGCCAAATTTATTTATTAGTTTGGTATGCTTGTAAAAAAAATCAGCCTTTCAATTTAATGAAAGGCCGATGAAAATATTATTTTGAATAGCTATTAGCAAACCTGACAAGATGCTGCATGCCTAATGTTGAGATAATGACCCAAAATTAAACCACTGCCAGCAACCCATGATAAATAACTAAAAAAAGTAATGTCGTGTAAAATAACAGAAACCGATAATGTGCTAAATGAAACCCAAAGCAAAGCTTTTAATGAATTGCTATGCATGTTTTTAGACGTGTTCCAAAGTGCGAAAAAACTAATTATCAAAAAAAGATAATCAAGTTCTAAATAACTCTCAAAACTTTCTGAAATTTTGATTGAGAAGAATAATAAAACTGGAACAGCCAAGCAGTGTATAATACACAAAGCTGAACTTGTAATTCCTATCCAATCGTATTTGTTATTTTTCATTGTATTTTCGCAACAGCGTTGCAAATGTAGCTAAAAAAGTCATTTCGCAACATTATTGCAGGTAATTTTATTGTTTTTATCCCTAAATTGTCCTAATAATTTGATAGTCAGTCACTAAATTAGCAAGACTAAAAGCATCATATTTTTTTATATTTGGCCAATGCGATTTGTACTTCTTTTCGTTTTAATGTTTAGCCAAATTTATGTTCAAGCTCACGAATTTTATGTGAGTCTCACTAATGCTAAATTTATTCCTACAGAAAATTCCATTCAGGTTTCTATTAAAATTTTTACCGATGATTTAGAAAAAGCTTTATCTAAAGCAGAAAATACCACCATATTTTTAAATGAAAAAAAAATTCTCCCGCAACATCAAGAGCAAATTAAAAAATATTTATTGCAAAAATTTTTGTTGAGCGTTAATGAACAAAAGATTGAATTTAACTATGTTGGCAGCGAGCAAGAAGATGATGCTACATGGTGCTATTTAGAATTTAAAAATGTAAAAAATGTGCAATCTATTAAAATTGAGAATTTAATTTTAATCGACATTTTTGATACGCAAGCCAACATTTCGCATTTTGAAGGTTTTACAAAGAGTGTGAAATCGGCTTTAAATACTAAATCGAACCAATCAGAAATCTTAAAATTTTAGCCTTTGAATCAATTTGAATTATATTTTAAACTTGGATTGCTTCACATTGCAGATTTATCGGCTTACGATCACATACTATTTATAATTACTCTTTGTACCATTTACACATTTAGGCATTTTAAAAATTTAATTGTTTTAATTACAGCTTTCACCATTGGCCATTCGCTTACCTTGGCTTTGGCAGCTTATAAAATTGTAGTTATTGAACCCAATTTAATAGAATTTTTAATTCCTATTTCCATTCTATTGACAGCTGTTTACAACCTTTTTAGGCTAAACAATTTGAATCAAATGAAAAATTTAAACCTTAATTATTTTTTAGCGTTAATTTTTGGATTGATTCACGGATTGGGTTTTTCAAACTACTTTTTGAATTTGTTAGGAAAAGAAGCGGATATCGTTATGCCTTTGTTTTCCTTTAATATTGGATTAGAAATTGGACAATTAATTATTCTATTGGTTTATATGTTTTTTCTCACTTTAGCGCAAAATGTTTTAAATATAAAACAACGCGATTGGGTTATTTTTTTGTCAGGAATTTCATTTGGTTTATCATTTATAATGGCTTTGGAAAAGGCCTTTTGGTTTTAATTTTATTTTATGGATATCAATAAGTTAGTTAACAAGTACGCTTTAAGCTACATTATTATTAAGAGTGTTTTAATTATTGGTTTAATAACCTGGATGCAATACAGTTATGGACAAGCCAATTCGGCAGCCAAAAAATTTGCGCAGCTCGAAGATTTACTTCCTACACCAAATAGCTACCGAAATGCCGCTGGAGCTCCCGGTCATGCCTATTATCAACAAAAAGCTGATTACAATATTAAAGTTGTTTTGAACGATGAAAACCAAAGTATTCAAGGAGAAGAAACGGTTACTTATATCAATAATTCACCTGATAAACTTGATTATTTATGGCTTCAATTAGATCAGAATATCTACTCAAAAGATTCTGATTCAAAAAAAATTGATACTGATGAAATGAATAGTCGAGAATCATTTTCTAAAATTCAAAGAATGATGTTTGAATTTGATGGTGGTTTCAAAATTGAATATGTAAAAGATGCTGCCAATAAAGACCTGAAGTTCACGATTGTTAAAACAATGATGCGCATTGATTTACCTAAAACATTGCAGCCAAAAGAAAAATACAGTTTCAAAATAAAGTGGAATTTTAATATTAATGATAGAGCAAAAGTGGGCGGACGTTCAGGCTTAGAATATTTTGAAGCAGAAAAAAACTATTTGTACACCATTGCTCAGTTTTTCCCTAGAATGTGTGTTTACAACGATGTTCAAGGCTGGCAACACAAACAGTTTTTAGGAAGAGGTGAATTTGCTTTACCTTTTGGCGATTACAATGTGAGTATTACCGTTCCAGCTGACCATATTGTTGCTGCAACAGGAGTTTTGCAAAACCCAGACCAAGTGCTGAGCTCAGAGCAAAAAAAACGTTTAGAAAATGCTAAAAATTCAGATAAACCAGTATTTATAGTTACAGAAGCCGAAGCCAAAGAAGCTGAAAAAAGTAAAGTTCAAAATACCAAAACTTGGACATTTAAAGCAATTAATGTGCGCGATTTTGCTTTTGCTTCCTCCAGAAAATTTATTTGGGATGCCATGGGTTTAAAACAAAATGGCAAAACTGTTTTGTGTATGTCTTTTTATCCAAAAGAAGGTAATCCATTGTGGGAAAAATACTCAACAAAAGTGGTTGCTCAAACCGTTAAAACCTATTCAAAACATACTTTCGATTACCCTTACCCTGTAGCTATTTCAGTGCATACACGTGAAATTGGAATGGAATATCCTATGATTTGTTTTAATGGCGGAAGACCTGAAAGTGACGGAACTTATTCAGAAAGAACTAAACACGGAATGATAACTGTAATTATTCACGAAGTGGGGCATAATTATTTTCCAATGATTGTTAATTCAGATGAAAGACAATGGAGCTGGATGGATGAAGGATTAAATACGTTTTTACAATATTTAACCGAAATGGATTGGGATAAAAATTATCCATCGCAGCGCGGACCAGCCTATAAAATTGTAGATTACATGAATGGTGATAAAGATAAAATGGTACCAATAATGACCAATTCTGAAAGTGTCATTCAATTTGGAAACAATGCTTATGGAAAACCTGCCACAGCTTTAAACATTTTAAGAGAAACCATTTTAGGAAGAGAGCTTTTTGATTTTACCTTTAAAACTTATGCCCAACGCTGGATGTTTAAGCATCCTAGTCCAGCAGACTTTTTTAGAACAATGGAAGATGCATCAGGAGTTGATTTAGACTGGTTTTGGAGAGGTTGGTTTTACACCAACGACCATGTTGATATTGCCTTAGAAAATGTAAAGTGGATGAAAATAAATTCAAAAAATCCAGAAGTTGAAAAAAGTATCAGTAAAAAAGAAAAAGAAATTGCTGAACAATTTATTGGTGATATTAGAAATAAAGAACTAAAAACTGTGGTTGAAACAGATGCAGAAACCAAAGATTTTTACAACACCAACGATCCTTTTAAAGTGAATAATATTGACCAAAAAGAATACAACGATTTCCTCAAAAACTTGAGTGAAGAAGAAAAGAAACTTTTAGCAAGCGATAAAAATTTCTATCAAATTGATTTAAAATGTATTGGTGGTTTGGTTTCACCGGTAATTTTAGAATTTGAATTTATAGATGGCGAAAAGGTTAAAGAATATATTCCTGCTGAAATTTGGAGAACCAATGATGAGAATGCAAGCAAACTTTATATGTTTGATAAAGAACTAAAATCCGTTGTTTTAGACCCGAATTTAGAAACAGCCGATGTGGAAAGAGGAAACAATTTTTGGCCTCAAAAACCTATTCCTAGCCGATTCGAATTATTTAAAAGCGGTAATCAAAAATTTGAAAACCCCATGCAAAAAGCTAAAAAAGCTGGAGATTTATAATCGTTTAAAAAATTAAACTTTCATTTAATAATTAACCAATCAATATTTGATTGGTTTTTTTATGGGAAAGATTTTGTTTTATCTTAGTCCCTAAAGTTGGCAACTACAATAAATTGACTCAAAAAATATGGCTGAAATAAAAACAAAACAAACAGAAGTGGATGTATTTGAATTCATTAATTCATTTGCGAATAGCGAACAAAAACGAAAAGACAGTTATGAGTTAATAAAATTAATGCAGGAATTTACTGGTTTTGAGCCAAAAATGTGGGGACCATCCATTATTGGGTTTGGACTTTATCACTACAAATCTGATAGAAGTAAACAAGAAGGCGATTGGCCAATGATTGGTTTTTCTCCTCGAAAAGCCGCTATTTCATTGTATGTTTATACGGGAAGCAAAGAACATGAATATTTACTTAAAAACTTAGGTAAATTTAAAATAGGTAAAGCATGCATTTATATCAATAAATTATCAGACATCAATGTGGACGAGCTTAAAAAATTGATGAGAGAAACAATAAACTTTTTAAACCAGAAATATGGCAAACATTAAAATTGAACTAAAATGGGCAATCATTTTCTCAGGAATGGGATTGCTTTGGATGCTTTTGGAGAAACTAAGCGGACTTCACAGCACCTATATTGATTATCATCTTTATTTGACCAATTTATTTTATATCCCAGCTATTTGGGTAATGGTGTTGGCACTGAAAGACAAAAAGAAAAACTTTTATAACCAACAAATTACCTATTCACAAGGTTTGGTTTCAGGTATTATTTTATCTGTAATTATTGCTCTTTTAAGTCCATTGACACAATGGATTACCTCTTATATTATTTCTCCTGAATATTTCCCCAACGTTATTAAACGTTCTGTTGAATTAGGTTATTTCGCTACCACAGAAGCCGCAGAAGCCAATTTTAATTATCCTAATTACGCTAAACAAGGCGCTATTGGTGCACTTTTTATGGGAATTATTACTGTTGCAATAGCCATGATTTTTATAAAATCTAAAGGTCAAGAGAATGAGGTTTAAATTCTTAAAGAATAGAAATTTAATAATAAAATGCACGAAGAAAAAAACTAACTAATAATATATTCTACTCCAAAGGGGAATGTAAAAGTTGAAGTATTTTATGAAAGCGAAACATTTTGGCTAACTCAAAAGGCAATGGCTTCTTTATTTGCTGTTGCAGTGCCTGCAATAAGCAAGCACTTAAAAAATATTTTTCAATCAAATGAATTAGATGAAAAATCAGTTGTTTCCAAAAAGGAAACAACTGCCTCTGATGGTAAAAACTATAAAACTTCATTTTATAGTTTAGAAGCCATTTTAGCAGTTGGATATCGTGTAAATAGCAATGAGGCAACTCTTTTCCGTGTTTGGGCAACTAATACTTTGAAAGAATATATCATTAAAGGCTTCATACTAGATGATGAGAGACTAAAACAAGGAAAATATTTTGGTAAAGATTATTTTGATGAATTACTTGAACGAATTCGCGAAATTAGAGCCAGTGAAAGAAGATTTTATCAAAAAATAACTGACCTACATGCTTTAAGTGCTGACTATAACAAAGACGCTCAAACAACCCAAGATTTTTTCGCATCAATTCAAAATAAATTACATTGGGCAATTACTGGAAAAACAGCAGCTGAAATAAAATATACTGAAGCTGATGCGAAGAAATTATTTATGGGTTTAAAAACATGGAAACATTCGCCTTCGGGAAAAATTTTAAAAAGTGATGACTCAGTTGCGAAAAATTATCTAAATGAAATTCATATTGAAGAACTAAACAAAATTGTATCTGCTTATCTAGATTTAGCAGAAATAAATGCAAAACGTAGTAAGTTAATGTTTATGAAAGATTGGTCAAAATTTCTATCTAATTTTTTACAACTTTCCAATTACCCAATTCTGAATGATAGAGGGAAAATAACAATGTTTGAGGCTAAACTTAAAGCAGAAGGAGAATATGAAAAATACAGAGTTATACAAGATCGAGAATATGAAAGTGATTTTGATAAAGCTATAAAAGAACTTAACAAACAAAACCATAAATAAAGAATAATTATCAACTAAAATTAGATTTCGAATAATCCAAATACTTGTAATAGCTGTAAATTATTTTTAATCTGTTTTAATTGATTTGTTTTAAATATTAATCCACCAATTTCATTTCTTTGTCGCCATGCTTTTTAGTTTGGAGAAAAAATCATTCAAAGAAATTTTAAAACTGGCTATTCCAGTTAGTATTGGGCAATTGGGTCAAATTTCGGTTGGTTTGGCCGATAATTTAATGGTTGGCCACATTACAGGAGAAGATGGCAAATTGGGTACTTATTCATTGGCTGCAAGCTCATTTGCTAATAGCATTTTTGCTATTATTATGGTTTTCGGAATTGGTGTAACCTTGGCTATTACAGCCTTGGTAGCGGGTTCAGATAAAAACACCGAAAAGCAAAAAATTGCCAACATTCTTAATCATAGCCTTGTTTTATGTGCTATAATTGGTATTTTATTTTCAGGATTATTAGCCTTGTCCTCTCCCCTTTTGGAAAATATGAATCAACCTGAAAAAGTGGTTGAATTAGCCATTCCATATTTTAACATTATCTCTTTTTCTTTAATTCCTTTAATGATATTTATGGGATTAAAACAATTTTCAGAAGGTTTATCGCATACCAAAGAACCTATGATGATTAGTATTGGAGGTAACATTTTAAATATTTTCTTGAATTATTTGCTTATTTATGGCAAGTTTGGTTTCCCTGAAATGGGTTTGAATGGCGCTGGAATTGCTACCTTAATTTCAAGAGTTTTTATGGCTTTTATGATGTTTTTAATGATTAAAAACAGTCTTTCCTTTCAACCATATTATACTTCTTTATTAAAAACTAAATATCAAATAACTGAGTTTATTCGAATTTTAAAGATGGGAATCCCAATTGGTTTTCAAATCACATTTGAAGTATTGGCTTTTGCCATTGCTTCGGTTATGATGGGTTGGTTAGGAGCAAAAGAACAAGCTGCGCATCAGGTTGCTATTGGTTTGGCAACTGCTACTTATTTAATTGCCAGCGGCTTGTCAACCGCAGCTACGATAAAAATAGGTAACTATTGGAACGATAAAAACTTCGATATGATGCGCAAAACTTCCAAAGCTAGTTTAGTATTGGTACTAATTTTTATGGGCTCTTGTGCATTAATTTTTATGGTTTTTAATCAACTTTTACCACAAATTTTTAGCATTGATGTTGAAGTAATTTCCATTGCTTCTCAATTATTGATTATTGCGGCATTTTTTCAATTGTTCGATGGTGCTTCGGTTGTTTCGCAAGGTTTATTAAGAGGCATTGAAGATGTAAATATGCCAACCATCAATGCATTTATTGCTTATGCCGTTATTGGTCTTCCCGGAGCTTTTATTCTTGGTTTTGTTTTTAATTTAGGTGCAAATGGAATTTGGTATGCACTTTCGGCAGGTTTAATTTATTCGGCTGTTGCCAACAATATCAGATTTACTAAATTGGCCAATAAATTACAATTAAAGTTCGAATAATTATTTTCTATTATGAAAAAATATAATTTATTTATTTTCCTCTTTTTTCTTTCGTTTTTTTTCTCAGAAAAGCTTTTTTCTCAATCAACCAAAGTTGTTGAACATCAATTGTCTAATGGCTTAAAAATATTAATCGCACCTATGCCTTTTGCTCAAAAAGTATCAGGTGGAATTGTGGTAAAAGCTGGATCGAAATTAGACCCAAAAGAGGCAACTGGAATAGCTCATTATTTAGAACACATGTTGTTTAAAGGAACCTCTGAGCTAGGAACGATTGACTTTGATTCAGAAAAAATTTATCTCGATAAAATCAATGAATTATACATTCAATTTTCGCAAGCAAAAACACCTGAAGAAAAACAAAACATTCAATTAGAAATTAGTAAACAATCGGCCATAGCTTCCAAATTTGCTATTCCAAATGAAATGGATCAAATGCTTGCTGCCATTGGCGGCAACAACATCAATGCTTTTACAAGTCACGATCAAGTTTTTTATTTTAATGATTTTCCAGCACATCAATTAGAAAAATGGATGAGTGTTTATGCGCATCGTTTTCAAAATCCAGTTTTCAGACTTTTTCAATCAGAATTAGAAACAGTTTATGAAGAAAAAAATATTTCAATGGACAATACAAATGATGTGGTTTTTGAAACATTTTTTTCTCATTTTTTTAAATCACATCCTTACGGCCAAATTCCGATTTTAGGAACCGTTGAGCATTTAAAAAATCCTAGACTCGACAAAATGTATGAGTTTTATAATCAATATTATGTAGCTAATAATATGGCTTTGGTTTTAGCAGGAAATTTAGACCCAAATGAAGTAATTGTTTTAGCAGAAAAATATTTTAGTCAATTAAAAACTGGTCAACCAAGCAAAAATTTATCCATCACTGAAAAAGACTTTAATGGCGCTGAAGTAATTGAAGTGAAATTAACGCCAGTAAAAATGGGAGTTTTGGGTTTTAGAACTATCCCACAAACACATAAAGACAAAGCGGCAATCGATGTTTTAACTGAACTTTTAGAAAACAGTTCAGGCTCAGGAAGATTGAATAAACTCGAAAATGATGGTGATTTAATTTCTTGTTCTGTTTACGATTTTTCGCAGGTAGATATGGGCGGAACTGCCATTTTTTACATTCCTAAATTGATGGGGCAAAACTTTGAAAAAGCCGAAAAATTGATTTTAAACTCCATTGAAAAAATTAAAAATGGAGAATTTAGTGATGAAGAAATTGAAGCGATAAAACTAAACATGGAATTAGAATTAAAGCTCGATTTCGAAAATCCTTTTGATTATTCACTTTCATTAGCCAATTCATTTATTTCAGATAAAAACTGGCGCGAAAACGAAGCTCATTTTACAGCTTTTAGAAATGTTACCAAAGCTGATGTGATAAGAGTTGTCAAACAATATTTCGATAAAAACTATTTGGCTTTCAGAAGCAGTAAAGGAAGTCCTAAAAAAGAAATACTTCAAAAACCTAATTTTTTACCATTAGAAAAAAGTAAAGAAGCTAGAATTTCCTCTTTCCAAAAAAACTGGAATACCATAACTACCGGAAAACCAAAATTAAAAGGTCTAAATTTTGAATCAGATATTATTCAAAACAATAAAGGTGGAATGCAAATCAGCTATTTTAGAAATACTGTTAATGACATTTTTAGTTTAGAATTTGTGTTTGGAAATGGTAAATTTTATGACCCAAATTTGGATATTTTAACTGCTTATTTAAACAATGCTGGCACCCAATCAAAAAAGGTAAATGAATTTAAAAATGAACTTTACAAAATAGCGTGTAGTATAAATTTTGTTTGTGAAGCAGAAAAAATTACTGCACACATTCAAGGACCTGATAAAAGTTTAGAACCTGCTATTTTATTGCTAAAAAGCTTGTTGTATGAAACCGAATGGAATGCTAAAAACATTGCAAAAATCGCAGCCGATAAAAAAGCTGACTTGGAGTTTAATTTAACTGATCCATTATTTTTGGCCAATGTCTTAAAAGAATACAGCTTTTATGGCGCTCAATCAACCTATTTAAAATCCTTAAACTACAAACAAATTAAAAAACTGTCTGTAAACTCATTAAAAACGAGTCTTGATTCTTTATTGCAATATGAGGTGAAGGTAAATTATACTGGTTCAAAAGATTTGGCTGAACTAACCAATATTTTGGTAAACAAATTTTATGACGGCAAAGAAAAAATAAAAGCAAAAGAAAACCCCGAAATATTCAAAAAAGCTCCATTAGAAAATGAAATTTTATGGCTGAACAACACCAAAATGTTGCAATCGCAAATGCACTTTCAAACTGCTTTAAAACCTTTAAAAAACGATGATATTTTCCCAATAGAATTGTTTAATCAATATTATGACGGAAGCATGGCAGGCATAATTTCACAAGAAATTAGAGAGTTTAGAGCTTTAGCTTATTCCACTTCTGGTTTTGTACGATTGCCTAAAAAAATGTCGCTTCCCTCCTATTTTTCAGGTTATGTTGGTTGCCAAGCCGATAAAACAGTGGAAGCCATTTCAGTAATGACCAAATTGATAAAAGAAATGCCCTCAAAACCTGAACAAATGGAAGATATAAAAAATAGTCTCATTAATAGTTTAGGAAACGAAAACAGCGATTTTAGAAACAATATAAATTGGGTTACTCAAATGAAAAAATACGGATTTAAAAACGACCCAATTCATGAAAAACTATCTTATTTAAACACAGCATCTTTCAAAAACATTCAAAAATTTCATGCTGAAAATTTTCAAAATCCTTCTATTCGAATAACATTAGTAGGAAATAAAAAAGCGATAAAATCAGAAGATTTAGAAAAATTTGGCAAAATAAAAGAAGTAAATTTGAAAGAAATTATCAATTTCTAAACTTAAAGATGACAGCATATTTAATTAAGCGAATATTAACTTTTATTCCATTGCTGTTTGTTATTGCCAGTTTAAGCTATTGCATAATTGGGCTTTCGGCTGTTAATCCCGCTGAAAGAATGGCTTCAGGTGCCGAAAATCAAGATAATTATCAAGCGCAAATAAGTTATTGGGAACAAAAATTTAATCTCAATCAACCCATTTATTATTTTGAAATAAAAACCCTTTCTGAAGATGAAAATTCAATTGGCGCTTACATCCCAAGCATAAAATGGAATGGATTGGACAATCGTTTTCATTATTGGTTAAAAAACATTTTTCTCAAAGCTGACTTCGGACATTCCTACCATGATGGAAGCGACATTAAAAGCATTATTTTTCAAAAATTGCCTTTAAGTTTAGCTATTGGTTTTGCTTCACTTTTATTGAGTTTTTTAATTGCTATTCCCATTGGTATTGCCTTTTGCCAATCGAAAAATCAAAAAAAATTAGCCTTTTTAAATTTCCCACTTATCATCATTCAAGCGCTTCCCTCCTTCTTAATTGCCTCCATTTTAATTCTTCTATTGGCCAATCCTCAATTTATCAAAATTTTGCCTTCAGGTGGTTTTGGAAAAATTTATTTAAACGAAAACTTCTTCGAAAAACTAAAATATTTAATTCTTCCCATTTTGAGTTTGAGCATTCCCTTAATTCCTTATTTGGTTTGGATGGTTGAAAAAAATATTCAAAATCAATTGCAATCAGAATTTATAAAAACCGCTAAGGCAAAAGGTTTAAGCGAAAATCAAATTTTATATAAACATGCTCTCAAGAATGCAATTTTGCCTTTAATAACTATTTTTTCAGGTGCTTTACCTGGCATTTTTGGCGGTTCTGTTATCATTGAAACATTGTTTAATCTTCCTGGAATGGGTTTAGAATTATTTAAAGCCATTGTAAATACTGACTATCCAATGATTCAAACCGTGTTTTTACTAATTGCTTTTACTACGCTTTTATCATGGTTTTTAGCCGATATTTTTTATTTCAAAGCTGATCCTAGAATTAAAATTTCTAAACAAAATAATTGGTAAAAAATGCAGCAATCAAAAACTAAATATTTCAATTTTAAAATCCTTTTTTTGGGGTCAATTTGGATATTTATTTTCCTGATTTTGCCATTGTTATTGAACTACAATCCCAATGAAACTGATGCTTTAAACGCACCTTTTAAAAGTCCTTTTGAGGATAATTTTAAACTTGAAAACGGACAATTACAAAAACTTTCATGGTTTCAAAAACATTGGCTTGGAACTGACCAATTAGGGCGCGATGTTTTTTCAGGAATTGTCTATGGACTGCACATTTCCATTTTCACAGGATTATCTGCCGCCTTTTTATCATTAATAATTGGTTTTTCCTTGGGCATTTTAGCTGGAATTTCTGGCAAAGGATTTTTAAAAATTTATCCTTTCGAAAAATTTAGTCATATTTTTCTAATCGTTTTAGGATTTTATTATTTGTTTTTTAATCCATTCACCGCATTAAAATGGAATGCTTTATTGGCTATTATTTTTCTATTGATAATAGCACTAATAATAAAATTAGTTCACAAAAAATTAAATATTAAAAAAACCGATTGGTTTATTGATAATGTGATTATGCGTTTCACCGAAGTTTTTAATGCCATTCCAAAAATTATACTCATTCTTTCTGTAGTTGCAATAACGGGCAGAAGCTTATGGATTTTGATTTTTATAATTGCTTTTAGTTCATGGACAAGCACCATGCGCATTGTAAGAGCGGAAGTTTTGAAAATAAGCGCCCAACAATTTATTGAATATGAAAAAAGTATTGCTTCACACTTGCCACGAATAGTTTTCAAACACATTTTACCCAATTTAAAAGCCATAGCCGCAGTGCTTTTTATTCAAATTTTCAGCAATGCCATTATCATTGAAGCAAGCTTGAGTTTTATTGGTTTAGGATTGCCTGAAAACATGCAAACAATTGGCAGTTTATTGTTTACTGGAGCTAAAAACATCCATGCTTGGTGGATGATATTTTTCCCTGGACTTACCTTAACACTTTTACTGATTTCGTGCAATCGGTTTTTAAATTCGGCTAAGCATTAGCTATTTGTATTTAGTTATTATTTCTCCATTTGGCATATATATTCTTGTAATTGAAGGCATTCGTTTTATTATTTTTTTAGTATAATAATCGTATTCAAATGCTTCTGGAGATTTTACTTCTATCTCTCCTTTAGAATGTATCTTTATATCATATTTCGATATAAATGCTGGGATTTCTTCAGAATTAAATGTCTCATAGTCATCAGCCATTGTGTAATCTTTAAGATGAATATCAAAATTTTCATCTATATCAAACGTTCTCCTTTTATATTCACCAAAACTTTTCCAATATAGCAATGGCAATATTCTCGCGCTTTTATCCAAAGAATCATATAAAACTAAGTGTGCAGATACATTATAAGTGAAATTTCGACAATACAAAGTCGGATTTTTATTTGAATAGATAGAAAATGAAGTGTCACAAATAATAAATGAAACATATTTATTAATGCTTGGCAATCTATAATTATATGTTTCCAAATTAAATAAACTATCAAATGGTAGATTTGGGAATCGATCACCATGACATTCAATACCTGAAAAAGTATCACTAAGAATATAAAAAACTTTATCTATGGGCGGAAGTTTATATGTACTCTTACTATTTCTTGAAAGTTTAGACATTGATTCTTTGCTTCCTCTAAAATGAGCATTTATAGGCAATTGAGTAATATTTTGGCAATAGCAAATACTAAGAGACAAGAATAATAAAAGTAAAATGGACGAAAATTTAATTAAGGGTTTCATATTTATTTTTCTTCTTTAATATTAAATTCTCCTTTTTTCTATTATTGTAAAAGTAAGTTTTTCTGCTAAGTCACATCTAGCATTTTAACAAAACCCTTCAAAAAAGTAATAGCACTAGTGGACTTCATTGTAACTATTGATAGTCAGACTATGAATAGTAAATTGCCTTAGGTATTTTCATTAATGGGCAGGCTTTGGAAAGTTTGTGAATTTGGAAACCTTGATAACTTTGTAGAGACAATTAAATTAGAATACTAATAGAAAAAACGGCAATTTGAAAAAGAAAACAATGGAAAACTTTGATGAATATTTAAAGCAAGGTGAACCAAACAAAGCAGAGAAAGCAAAAGTTTGGAAAACGGCTATTGGCTTGCAGCAAGTCGATGGCTTAAAACCTTCTGAATATCTCATTGAAATTGCCAGACAAAATATTGAAGGTGACATAACCATTGATGAAGTAAAAAAACGTATTGAATTTTACTATCAACAACTCCCGATAACTGCAAGCAAAAGAGGCGAAGACCGTACTGAAGAGGCCGACAAGGTTTCAGCAAGAATCGCTGAAATGTTGAGTGAACAAACCTTTACATTTTCTCCTGCAGAGTATTTATCTATTCATCGCAGATTGTTTTCAGGTATTTTCAAATTCGCTGGAAAAATTCGTGATTACAACATCACAAAAAAAGAATGGGTATTGAATGGCGAAACGGTTCTATATGCAAGTGCCGAAAGTTTAAAAGCAACATTGGAATATGATTATGAACAAGAAAGAAAATTTAACTACAAAGGATTAAACGAACATGAAATTATAGAGCATTTAGCACACTTTATTTCTAATTTGTGGCAAATCCACATTTTTGGCGAAGGCAACACAAGAACAACAGCCATTTTCTTAATAAAATATTTACGAAAATTAGGATTCAAACATGTAAACAACGACTTGTTTGCCAACCACTCTTGGTATTTCCGAAATGCATTGGTAAGAGCCAACTATGAAGACTTATCAAAAGGCATTTACAGAACAGAAAAGTATTTAATTCGCTTTCTTTCTAACTTATTACTCAATGGAAATTATTCGCTTAAAAACCGTGAAATGCATATTCTTGCTGAAACTGTAAATGACACTGTAAAAGCTCAAATTGACACTGTAAATGATACTGTATTTTCATTAATTAAACAAGACAATAAAATAACAGCTAACGAAATAAGTGACCGCTTGAACATGAGTTTAAGCACTGTAAAACGAAAAATTAAGGAACTTAAAAATAATGGGAAAATAGAACGCGCTGGCAGTGATAAAGCAGGGCATTGGAAAATAACTGAATAAAAAAATTAAAGACCACTAAAAAACAATATCTATACTATAACTAACCACCTTCATTTTCAAAATTTGCTTTTACCCAATCTATAAATCTACTTCTGCTTGATCAATTTCTTATTAAATTTCTATTTAAACTAAATTCAACTTGTCTTGTTTATAAAGAATGAATCAAAAAAAATGAAAGAGTCGAAAGCGGAGAAGAATAAAAAAAATGATAAAAAGCTCATTCAAAAAAGCGAAAAAAGTATTTTAAAAATTAAAACTCCAGTAATGTGTCTCGAATTTAGAGAACCCAATTTAAAAGACTTTCAAACTGTGGAAAAAGAAGGTCATCAATAAATGTTAAAACATGCCTTCTGCCATACATCTGTGCTTTCATAATGTTTAAATTCACCTAAAATTAAATACAATGAAAACAAACAATTATATTGGATTGGACAAAAAAAAGGCAGATAAATTAGCTGGAAAATTAGATGAACTTTTAGCCAACCTTCAAATATTTTATATTAATACCAGAGGTTATCATTGGAATATAAAAGGCGAAAAATTCTTTGAACTACATCTTAAATTTGAAGAAATTTACACCAATCTTCAGGTAAAAATTGATGAAGTTGCCGAAAGAATTTTAACACTTGGAGGCGCTCCATCCCACAGCTACACTGAATATTTAAAGAAATCGAGCATCAAAGAAAAAACCAATGTTTCAGATGGTAGAAAAGCTTTAGAAAACATTTTGGAAAGTATAAGTAATCTATTAGTTTTGGAGCGCGAAATTTTGGATTTATCTTCTGAAACGAATGATGAAGGTACCAACGCTTTAATGAGTGATTACATCCGCGAACAAGAGAAAACGGTCTGGATGTTTAGTTCCTTTCTTAGTAAATAATTCAGGGAATAGAATCAAAAAACGCCTCAATTTTATTGGGGCTTTTTTGTTTTAAAGCTTTAGAAAAAGCTAAAACAAAAAATTTCTTATTGATTTTCAGACATAAGAATAAAATAAATAACATTTTTTTGGTTTGAATTAAAAAGCAAGTATATTTGCAGCCCGTTAAACAGATAACGGTTCAACAAAATAAGGTTTGGTAGTTCAGCTGGTTAGAATACATGCCTGTCACGCATGGGGTCGCGGGTTCGAGTCCCGTCCAGACCGCCTTTTTAAAATTAAAACCTCTCCATTCGAGAGGTTTTTTTGTTTCCCTTTATTTTAAAACATTTTAATTTATGACTCAAAAAATTCAATTTCTGATTGTTTTCTTGCTTTTTGGAAGTGCTCTTTTTTCGCAAGAAGCGGTTAAAGAAAAAAAACTGGTAAACTTTGGATTTCAAAAATTTAATGGAAATAGAAAAATATCTAGTTTAATTATCCATTCTACTTTTAATGCCAGCTTTCCAAATACGGCAAAACCTGATAGTTTTTCAGTTGATGGCGTTTTAAAACAATTCAAAAAATACAAAGTTTCAGCCCATTATTTAATTGATAGAAATGGAGTAATTCATCAATTAGTAAACGATAACGATGTTTCTTGGCATGCTGGAAAAGGAGTTTTACCTAATGGAAATACAAATATTAATAGCACGTCTATCGGTATTGAAATTATGTGCACTTACAATAATGGTCCAAACGAAAAACAATATAATGCCTTACAAAGTTTGATTCACGAATTAGATTCTAAATATAAGTTCAAATATATTTTAAGACATTCTGACATTGCCCCAGGCAGAAAAACCGATCCTTGGAATTTTACTCGCAACGATTTTTTTAGAAAATAAAGTCATTAAAAAAAGCCGGAAAATCCGGCTTTTTTAATTTTATATCAATACAGAATTATCTTAATTCTATATTTAAACAAGCGTCTTTATAAATAAAGAATGACCCACTCCAAGTTTTTGAAACGCCATCTGTTGCAGTATATAAATAAGCTCCAACCGTTAAATCGAAAGTAGCAGTGCCATCTTCTTGACAAAATGGAATGTTTGGATGTTTTTTCGTTATCGTCTTAATGTTTTGCAAATCAACACTTATAACTGCATTAGCAAATTCAGTAGTATCATGTTGCCAAAAGACAATTTGGCCTCTTGGAGGTACCACCTTAATTGTTTTTGTAATACTCGATGAACCGCCTTTTTCAGATGAAGCATCTAATTTAATAGTGTAAGTACCATAAGGAATAGTGTCAACCAAAGGAAAAGTAGTGTTCTCTTTTGTGCTAGTTTGACCATCAGGCAGAGTCCATTTGTAAGTATTGGAATAAAGAGAAAGGTTAGACAACTCAACTATATCGCCTGGATTGTATTCTTCTTTATCAGTTCTGAAATTGGCTTCTGAATCTTTTTTGCAACCAGTAATAACTAAAACGCTAAGGAATGTAAATGCCAATAAAACAGCATTTTTTTTAAAGTTAATTTTCATCATACAGATAAATTTGGACTAAATATTTTTTGATTTTTAGAATTCCGAAAATATAAAATTTAAATTAAAATCGGATTATACAACAAAAAATTACCTATTCAAAGTAAATGATGTGCAAGCTGATTTTATTTATCTAAAACAAATCGCGCAATTTTAACGGATAAATTTCTTGGAACAAACCTATTGGCATTGGCAAGTATATAATTGAGGGTTTTATGAATAGCAACCGTTTTCCCAGCAAGCATGGCTTTGTAGCCAAATTCAGCCACTTGCTTAGAGGTTACCAAAACTCTTCCTTTTACCATTTTGCTTTCTTCCATTTGTGCTACACTCAAAAATCCGCTTTGTGTTATTCCTGGGCAAAGCGCAGTGACAGTAATTCCAAGAGGTTTTACCTCATTGGCCAATGCTTCTGAAAAACTAAGTACATAAGCTTTTGTTGCAAAATAAACGGCCATCATTGGACCTGGTTGAAAAGCAGCTGTTGAAGCAACATTCATTATTTTCCCAACCTTTTGTAAACTCATGTCTTGCAGAAACAGTTTGCATAATTCTGTTAAACTAGTAATGTTTAAGTGAATCATTTTTTGTGCTTTTTCCAAACTATTGTTTACAAAAAGTCCAAAATCGCCAAAGCCAGCATTGTTTATTAAATAATCTACTTGAAGATTTTTAATTTTTATAAGTTCATACAATTCCTGAGCCGACTGTGGAAGCGATAAATCTTTCACAAAAGCTGTTACTGTTACATTAAACTGCTTTTCTAATTCATTTTTTAAGGACAATAATTTTTCCTCTGAACGAGCCACCAAAATTAAATTGCCATTATTGGCAGCATGAATTTTCGCTAACTCTAATCCGATTCCACTTGATGCACCAGTAATTAAGGCAGTTTTTGACATTGATTTTAAATTTTGGCGAATATATGCTTATTAATGGCTAAAAAAGGCCATTGTAATTCTGCAAATTCTTCAATGAAAGATAATAATTAAATCAAAAAATTTAGCTTTGCGGCTTAATTCATTCTTATAATGCCAATCTTAAAATTTAGAATTTCTTTTGATGAATATGAAGATGTTTATCGCGATATTGAGATTAAACACGCTCAAAGTTTCGAAAGTTTAAAAATTGCAATTCTCGACAGTTTAAAATTCTCGAAAAATTTGAAATCTCAATTCATTGAAAGTGATGACTTATGGCGAAAAAAAACAATAATTGAAGATAAAGTTTTTGCTGAAAAAAGCATTGCTGAATATATTGATGATCCTCGAAAACGTTTCCTTTTTTTATACGACATTGAAGGAGAAAATTGGAATATACAAGTGGAACTAATGAAATTAATGCCTGATAATGACAAGCTAAATTTTCCAAGATGTGTATCAACAGTAGGACTTGCGCCACAGCAATTTAAATTTAAAGATGTTCCAAAATTTGTTCCTCCAACTGAAACCAAAAGAAAAACGATTGTGATGGATGAAGCTGAAGAACAAGTTTTAGATAATGATTTTGACCCTAGCTTTTTAGCTTCTGTAAATGATGAAGTAGAATCTAAAACAAGCGCAAGAGGAAGTTCATCTATGCATTTTGATGAAGATTTTTCATTAGATGATGAAGAAAAAATTGAAAGCGATGAAGATGATGATTTTGATAATGAGGAAGATGACGATTATGGCAGCGGTGAAGAATCTTACGGAAATGAAGATTATGACGATCGTTATTAATTTTTAATTCATTTGAGCCAACTAATTGTAATTGCAGGTCCAACCGCTTCTGGTAAAACAGCTTTAGCTATTCAATTGGCCAAACATTTTAAATGTGATATAATTTCAGCCGATTCGCGTCAGTTTTTTAAAGAAATGACTATTGGAACTGCCAAACCCACAAAAGAAGAATTAGCAGAAATTCCCCATCACTTTATTAATAATTTATCCATTCACCAAAATATAGACATTGGTGAATACACTCAAAGTGTAAATTCATTTTTAGAAAATTATTTTCGAAAAAACGAATTCGTTATTCTTGTTGGAGGTTCGGGTCTTTACATCGATGCTGTGCTATTTGGATTAGACGAACAACCAGGAAGTGATGCCAGCATTAGAGAAGCTTTAGAACAACAATTTTTAAAAGAAGGAATTGAATCGCTTCAAAACGAATTACAAAAAATTGACCCTGAATATTTCGAAAAAGTTGACATCAATAATCCGCATCGTTTAATGCGTGCCATTGAAGTGTTTAGAATTTCAGGAAAACCTTATTCCTCTTTTAGAAGTGGAAAAAAATTAAACAATCATTACAAAACACATCTTTTTTGTCTCGATTTACCAAGAGAAATTCTTTACAATAGAATTAATGAAAGAGTCGATAAAATGATGGAAAACGGTTTAGAAAATGAAGCTAAAGATTTGTTTCCCTTAAAACACTTACAAGCGCTTCAAACCGTTGGCTACAAAGAATTGTTTGATTATTTTGAAAATAAAACTGACAAAAAAACAGCCATTGAATTAATCAAACAAAATACTCGCAGATACGCCAAAAGGCAATTAACTTGGTTTAGAAAAAACAAAGATTATGTTTGGATAAATCCTTTGAGGGAAGAAGGATTTTCAGAAATAATTAAGCTAATAAATGCCATTAAATAGTTTTAACTCGAAAATAAAATTACCTAATTATCTTTGCGGAAAATTATGGGAAGAATAATAGCTATTGACTACGGAATGAAAAGAACAGGTTTAGCTGTAACCGATTCTTTAAGAATGATAGCCAATGGACTTGACACCATTGAAACACCCAAACTCTTAAACTTTTTAGAAAACTATTTCAAAATTGAAAAAGTAGATATTATTGTTTTAGGTTTGCCCAAAAGATTGAATAATACGGACACTCATGCCACACAAATGGTATTAGATTTTAAAAAAGAATTGGAAATAAAATTTAAAGAACATAAAATTGAAATGTTAGATGAAAGATTCACATCTAAAATAGCTTTCAATACCATGCTGGCAGGAGGTTTGAAAAAAAGTGACAGACGCGATAAAGGACTAATTGATAAAATTAGCGCTACTATTATATTACAAGATTATTTACGAACAATAGCTTAAAAAATGATTTTACCGATTGTTGCCTACGGTGATCCGGTTTTAAAGAAAAAGGCAGAAAATATAAATGCGGATTATAAAGATCTTCAAACATTAATAAAAAACATGTTTGAAACTATGTACGAAGCCAGTGGAGTTGGATTAGCAGCTCCTCAAATTGGAAAAGCCATTCGTTTATTTGTGGTTGATGCCAGCCCATTTGCCGAAGATGAAGGACAAGAGCATTTAGAAAACTTTAAAAAAGTGTTTATTAATGCCAAAATAATTGAAGAAAGTGGCGAAGAATGGGCTTTTAACGAAGGTTGTTTAAGCATTCCAGGAGTGAGAGGCGATGTGGTTCGCAAACCCAATATTAAAATTCAATATTGGGATGAAAATTTTAAAGAACATACTGATGATTATGATGGTGTTGCAGCCAGAATAATTCAACATGAATATGATCATATTGAAGGAATACTATTTGTAGAAAAGTTAAATCCTTTGAAAAAGAAGCTTTTAAAAAGCAGATTAAATGATATAAGCAATGGTCAGTGCAAAGCTGATTACAAAATGAAATTTCCAAATAAAATCAAATAAAAAATGAAAGAAAAAATAGGTTACATTCTATTGGCAGTTGTTTTAGGCTTAGGCGTTTATTACAAATTATTTGAAGAAAAATCGGCATCCGAAGAATCCGTAAATAATAGCAAGTACACGCTTCCTCAATTATTAACAGAAATAAAAGTATTAGAAGGTAGAATGTTTTCAGGCGATCCTTCGCAAATAACCAAAGAAGATGCTGAAGCTTTGGCTGGATTTTATAAAGATTATGCTTTAAACTATTCAAACAGTCCGGAGGCTGCCGAATATACTTTTAAAGCAGCAGAGGTTTTTATGGGTTTAAGAAATGGTGAAGAAGTGCTTGCAATGGCCGATTTATTCATGAAAAATTTTCCTCAAGATGAAAAAGCTCCATTATCACTTTTTATAAAAGCTTTGGCTTATGATGATTTAATGGGAAATGTTGAAATGGCTAAAAAAACCTTTGAAACATTTTTAGAAAAATATCCAACTAGCGAATATGCTGACGATGCGCAAGCATTAATGAGTCAATTAGGAATGACGGATGAAGAAAAAATTAAAATGTTGCAAGAACAAAATCAAGACGTTTTAGAAGAGAATGGAAATTAATTAATCGAAAAAATCACGAAAATGGAAAACGATTTAATAGTAGAAAGTTGGAGTGATTTACAAGAAAAATTATTTCAAAATACTTGGGACGAAAATTTAAATCGTTTTCGTTCCAATTTTGTTTATAGAGGCATGGAGGATAGTCGCCACAAACTCGAAACTTCCTTAATGCGTATCAAAGGACCTTATGATTTGCTTGAGCGACATTTACTCAGAAATTTTAGGAAATATGCCTACAAAAATGAAATTGTAGGAAATTCCATTTGGAACTGGCTGGCAATGGCGCAACATCACGGTTTGCCAACTCGAATGCTCGATTGGACTTACTCACCTTACGTAGCCTTGCATTTCACCACCGCAAGCATGCGCAATTTTGATAGAGATGGAGTGATTTGGGCAGTCGATTATTCGAGAATAAACAATTATTTACCTGATAAATTAATTACGGTAATTAGAGAAGAAGGCTCTAATACTTTTACCGTAGAAATGTTGGATTCAGTTTGTACCTCTTTATCAGAATTTGATGGTTTGCAAAAAGAAAACTTTGCTTTGTTTTTTGAGCCGCCTGCTTTGGATGAAAGAATTATCAATCAACATGCTTTGTTTTCGTTAATGTCATCACCAAAAGGCATGCTCGACAAATGGTTAAGTCAACACAGTGAATTATACTTCCGAATTATTATTCCCAAAGAATTAAAATGGGAAATTAGAGATAAACTTGACCAAGCCAATATTACTGAAAGAGTATTATTTCCAGGATTAGATGGTTTAAGTAAATGGCTAAAACGCCATTACAGCCAAAGGTCTTAACGCATCACATCATCCATATCGATGGCTTGATAATTAAAATTAGGATCTGAAAATTTCGGATTTTTTAAGAATGTAGTATCCGTTAAAGTTTTTAAAAACACCAATAAATCTGCTTTTTCAGATTCACTAATGGCTGAAATTTTCTTAATTCTAGGGTCGCTAGTTTCATTATGATTTTTAGTATTAGCATAAAAACTAATTACCGTTTTTAATTGTCTAAAACGACCATCGTGCATGTAAGGATAAGTAAATTCAATGTTTCTTAAACTCGGAACTTTAAATAAATAATTATCTTTTTCTAAACCTGTTGTTAGCGCTCTGCCCCTATCTTTTAAGGATGTGTCGGGTTTCAAACCATTATTGCGCAATGAAAAATCAGTGAACAAAGGTTCTTTATGACAATCATTACAAAATTGTCTGAAAACCTTTAGGCCATTCAATTCTTGCTCTGTAAATTGTTCTTCTCCATTTATAAATCTATCATACTTCGAATTGGTTGAAACCATCATTCCAGTGAATTGTGCCAAAGCTTTCAAAACATTTTCTTGGTTAATTGTTTTGTCTTTGAAAGCTTTTTCAAACAAAAAAGTATATTCTTTATTCTCTTTTAATTTTTTTACCACATTATCCATGTTTTCACCCATTTCTATTGGATTTGTAATTGGATTAATAGCTTGATTTTCTAAATTGTTCAATCTGCCATCCCACATTAATTTATCAGCCCAAATTAAATTATGAAGCGTGGGCACATTTCTAGTTCCAAAAATGCTGTAAATACCATGACTAATTTGATGACCAATATGTCCAAAAGAAGCATAATGTTCATGGCAGCTTGCGCAGCTAATAGTAGTATCTTTTGATAATAAAGGGTCGTAAAATAATTTCCTGCCTAATTCAAATTTTTCAACTGAAAGTGGATTTTTTTTGAAATCATAAACAGGTTTGGGAAAGTTTTTCGGAATCGTTAAAACTACATCAGCCGGTTTAACTTGATACTTTTCTACCAAAAGTTTACTGCTGCTGAAAACAATCAAAATCAATAAAAAAATTATACTTTTTTGAATCATTTTTATTTCATTATACTAAACATGTCTGCATAGTTATTGGCTATGATAACTGTGCTTTTAGCATCTGCTGCATTAGCGTTTGATGAAAAATTGATATCATTCGGATTTTTGAAAATCTCCAAAATATCAACTTTGATATTTACACTTTCTTCCAAACTTTCGGGGAATTTTAATTCAATTTTTTTGATGTTGTTATAGGGCAACTTATAACCACCCACGTGATATTCAATAAAATTTCCAGGTATTTTAGAAGCGCTCGATTTGCCTTCTAACTTCAAAAAAATATAGCCTGAATTCCAAGTCCAAAACATGGTATTTATTGGATCAAGTGCTCCAGATTGCGCTCCGCTGCAATTTCTTAAACTATCAACACCAACAATAAAACTCATTTTTTTGTATTTCTTTTTTGGAATGTTTTCTAAAAAAATTTGTTTCGATTTTTCTTCTAATTCATTCACCAAAAAATATTGATTGATTTTGGTTTCAACATTGTTTTCATCAGTTAGTTTAATTTCACCTAAATAATACATGAAATTAGTAACCGTAAAGTTTTGATTTAAATTGTTGTAATACAATCCTGAATCTATTTTTAAAACCTCATTTCCAACAAAATGATGCAAATTAATTTTCAAAGATTGATTTTCATTTTTTTCCTTAAACGCCAAAAAAGAAAGCGTAAAAAGAAAAATTGTTATTAAAAAACTAAAGATTATGAAGATATATTTCATTTAATCTCACCTAAATAGTTTAACTCTTTTCTACCCTCTTTTGCCCAATTAATTAACAAAGATTTTTGAGTTTCGTTTAATATAGCGTTTCTGTGAATCCAAGTATAAGATGACAGCGGCATTTCGTTTTGTTCAATCATTTCTATAACTTCTTCCAATTTATGATCTTGACGTTTTAGTGTATAGGTATTAAAATCAGAAAAATTTAAGTGTTTTTTACCGTCATCAATGTGCGATTTTAACCACCAAGATGCAGGAGCAATTTCGGCATAAAATGGATAAACGGTATTATTTGAATGGCAATCCATACAAGCTGTATTCAATAAATTTTTGACATCCTCACTGGTGCTAATGAGCTTAGTTACATCATTTTCGCCATATATTTCACCTATATTTTTTTGTGGTCTTATAAATTGACAAATTATCAAGACAACAGCCATTCCAAGAAGAATTTTCTTTTTCATTTCTTATTTTTTACGAATATCCGAAAATTGCAGGATTTTAGAGTTTAATAATCAGAAAATTGAAATTTAAAATCCATTGCTTTTTAATTAAAAATAGGTTTTGACTGCAAATTCAAACTGACTTATGAATATTTCCTTAAAACTCGAAATATTATTTTGCTCATAAAATAATAACATTGACTTTTTATATTCAACAGAATCAACTGTTCTGAATGAAATTGGACAATATTGGTGATTCATTAAAATAGCATTACAAACTATTCTAGCTGTTCTTTTATTTCCATCAACAAATGGTTGTATATAAGAAATGAGTAATAAAATCAGTAATGCCTTTTCAAAAATGTTGTTTTTACTATTAATTAAATCACACATTTCCGTTAAAGCTTCAACAATCTGAAAATCATTATCTAAGGGTCTATAATTTGTTCCAGATATCCCAACTCTGGCTCTTCTTATGTTTTTTGCAATGCCAAGTTCTTTCATTAAAATACTATGAATATCTTCTACTTTAGAAACAGAAAGTGAACTTAAATAATCAGGATTTTCGATTAAAAAATCTATCGCTTCTTTATGATTAAGTAGCATAACAGCTTCAGCTTTTGTTTTTCCCTTAGCTGTTTCTTTTTCTTTTAATAGTCGTTCTGTTTCTAATAATGAATATGTGTTTCCTTCTATTTGAGAAGATTTCCAACTTAAATCAATTGCTAATCGCTCTAATTCTTTTTTAAATTCAATTTCAGAAAGTTTTGAAACATTTTTTTTAAATTTTTCTTGAAGCAAATTTAACCTAAGCGATTCATCATCAGTAAATAAATTAACTTTCTTAAGTGTATCAGTTATTAATTGTAAATTAAAATGAGGTTTAATATTCCTTTCATCAATTTCTTTCTCATAATATTTATTAATATCAATGGGATAAAAAAGATCGTAATTAATTGAAATTAAATATCTTGTAGATTTTCCAACGCCTTTTACAGTTAACAAATTTTGTTCTACTAACTTGGAAAGCAGTCTTTTTACAGTTGCATAACTTATAGGTTCAGAAAAAACTTCGAAAATTTCTTTAGAAGAAACTCCATTATTTTGCTTTATAATTTTAATTATTTCTAATTCTCTTTTGTCATTCATAAAAATAATTTTCGGCTCACTAAAGTATAAATTGTAGCTCAAATAAGTATAAAAATGAGCTTCATTTTAATTTAAATTGAGCTACAAAATGAAAATTTAAGTAAGTAATTATTTATCTTCCTTTTTCAAAAACTTACGAATGTTGTAAGTAAATGTGAGCATAAAATATTGCGATAAAACAAGGTTTTCTGTATCATCAACATTGGTTTCGCTTACAGTTCTTGAAATGGCTAAATTTTGTTTTAGTAAATCAAAAACACTAAATCTTAATTCGCCAGCATTGTTTTTCAAAAATTTATAAGCCAAACTGGCATTCCATAAATAAAACTGTTGGTTAAATCCTTGTGTTAAACCAGAATAAACGGAATAATTGATGTCACTGTTTATAACCCATTTTTCTTTCATTATTAAATTTACTTTGGCATAAGCGGTTTGATTCACAAAATTGTTGTTCAAATTCGGGTTTAAATTATTGTTTACAATGTTGTAATTGTTGGAATAATTAATTGAAAAGTCCACCTTTTCGCTAAAGTTGCTACTAAGTGTAAATCCATTGCTAACCACATAAGTTTGGGTAATATTAGAAACATTGTTTATCAAACCGGGTGAATTGCTGAAGGTTAAGCCGCTATTTAAATTAAAATTGCTTTTAATTTTCGAAAAAGGAAATCCATAAGTTGCAAAAGCTGAAAACGTGTAATAATCGTCTAAATTAACTGGTTTGGAATATTGTCCTCCTCTAAAAAGTTGTACTTCATTGTTAATCAAAGTATCGTTTCTAGCAATAATGGTTGATGTTCCAATATAATCATCGGTAATAGTTGCTCTAATAAAAAGGAAAAAGTTTCTGGCGGTTTCTGCATTTAATAATGAAAGTCTGCCCATAATGTTATGCGAAAAACTCTGCTTTAAGTCTGAATTTCCTGAACTTAAAAAAAGTGGATTGCTGTTGTCAATTACATTTTGCAATTGGCTTACAGAAGGCGCGCTGGTATTGGTTCTGTAGCCAACCCTGAAACTTTTGCTTTTCGAAAAATTGTATCGAAAAGAAGCATTAGGCAAAAAGTTTTCGAAGGTTCTAGAAATATCAGTTTGAACTGGAAAAATTTGATTTCCTGAAAGCAAAGCATTTTGATAAGCACCGCCAATGTTTATGTGCATTTTTTCAGAACGATAACGATAAGATAAACCCACTTTTTGTGAAAAATATTCATTTCTAAATTCGTTGCTGAGTAAGGTGTCTAGTAAAGAATACTGTTCAGTATTATCAGCATTAAATGTCTGTTTTTCAGAAATATTTTCGGTAAAACTTGGCTGATAATTTAAACTCAAAAACGATTTTTCGCTCAATGGTTCATTGTATTCCAAATTGGCCGAAACCGTGTTTCCATTGTTTATAATTTCACTTTCTTGGTTTAAAATGGAACTAGTGTCTTGGTTGGTAAAAAAAGTGTTATTGGCAAATAAATTATTTTGCCTATCTCTTCTATTTATTTCATTATCAATATTTATGGAAATATTTCTGCCTTTTTTGGTAAATTTGTGACGGTACAAAAATGTATTAGCAAAATTGATAGCATTTGAAATAGATTTATTGACATTAGTACTACTATTCAAAAAAACATCAGAAAAAGCAGTTGAACCATTTTGATTTTGATTCGATAAATTGTTTTGAAAATTCAGTTTTGGTGTTATAATAATGGTGTTGTTTGAATCAATATTATATTCAAATCTAAAGTTTAAACGATTGCTGTAATTATCTGAATTGCTTGATCTTGTTTCATTATAAACTTGTCCTTCTAAATTGGTTCCGAAATAATTTCTCTCCAAATCAGTTTCATTTTCATTTTGACTGTAATTGAAAAAATAACTTCCTGTGAACTTAATTTTCCCTAGCCATTCGTTGCTGTAATTAATACCTATTGAATTGGTTGTGCTGATTCCAGCACTATTTCCTGATAAAAAATTACTTGCCGGATCGTTTCCTCTTCTGCCTCTTCCACCGCCACCTCCACTTGGCGCACCCAAAGCACTTACTAAATCTTGAGATGAAAAATTTTGTTGATTGATATTGTTACTCATTCCAATTATAGAAAATCTTTGAACGTCTTTAAACTTATTAATCATTCCGCCCACATTGTATCTTCCATCAGTTCCATAACCTGCATAAGCTCTTCCAAAAACACCATTGTTTCTGCCGGGTTTGGTTCTTATATTGATTGTTTTGGTGGTATTGCCATCGTCAATTCCTGTAAATTGCGCTTGTTCGCTCAGTCTATCAAAAACTTGAATTTTCTCAACTATTTCAGCTGGAAGATTTTTAAGTGCTAACGTGGCATCTTCACCAAAAAACTCTTTTCCATCAATCAACACTTTTTTTACTTCTTCACCTTGGGCTTTCACCACACCATTTTCAACACTAATTCCTGGCATTTTACCCACCAAATCCTCTACATTGGCATCAGGATTTGTTTTAAAAGCTGCCGCATTGTATGAACTTGTATCGCCCTTCTGCTCTACCCTAACGGCAGTTTCTTCAATCACAACGGCATCCAACAATTCAGCATCGGTTTTAATTTTGATAATTCCTAAATTTAAGTCTGCATTTTGGGTGTTTATATTCTTAAAATGACTTTTAAAACCAACAAATGACACTTTTAAAATGTAATTAGAATTAGGATTGACTTTTAAAGTAAAATCGCCATTAAAGTCAGAAACTGTTCCTTTAAAAATAGAACTGTCTTGATTATTCAAAAGCACAACTGTGGCGCCAATTACGGTTTGATTTCCTTCTACTATTTTTCCTGAAAGGTTTAAATCTTGACTAAATGATGAAAATGCTAAAAAGCTAAAAATAAAAAATAAGATATTTTTTTTTGTCATAAATTCCTTTGTAAACGCTAATGATTTGGTAAAATCCTTATTTCTTTTTTTTGTAAAGAAAACCAATTGATTAAATTTTCTTTAATTGGTTTAATTATTTTCGGAAAAAAAATCTTAAAAATTCTATTTATCCTCCCAAATGAACCTTCAACAAGCATTTTTAGCAGAACATTCGCTCCAACAAAGCAAATTTATTTGTAATTATTTGCTTCAAAATCCTAATAAAATATCTGAATTTTTCGATTGTGTTTTTAGTGATAATAAATTAATAAGTCAACGTTCAGCTTGGGTTTTAAGATTTTTAGCGGAAGCCAATCCAAACATTTTACAACCTTATATTTCTAAGTTGGTAACGAATTTATCGAAACCAAACCATGATGCCGTTATCCGAAATACTTTAAGTGTTTTAGAAAAGGTTGATTATCCTGAAGAATTATTAGGTGAAATTTTTGACAAAAGCATTCATTTTCTTCAAAATGCTGCTATGCCCCATGCTATCAGGGCTTTTGCGATGACTTGTGCACTAAAAGTGGTTTTGCAATTTCCTGAACTAAAAAATGAATTAAAAAGTATTGTGGAAGAAGCCATGATTTTTGGCAGTCCCGCCATTATTTCAAGAGGAAAAAAAACTTTAAAACAATTGAACAAGATTTAGATTTAAAGCTTTAGATGTTGTCGAATAAAGATTGTATGATAGAAAAAATAGTAATTTTTGATTTCGATGGCACTTTGCTTCAAACTTTTTATGGCGATGATAATAGTTATATAAAAGCCTTGTCTCATTTTTTGCCTCTTGATTTAAATTATAAATACTGGCAAGATTGTTATCATTTAACTGATTCGGCAGTGTTGGATCATATTTATCGAAAGATTGAAAACCGCAGCCCTTATGATTGGGAAGTGGAAAAAATAAAAGAGAAGTTTTTGGAAATTATGTTTCAAAAAAGTCAAATTCATCCACATTTTTTTGAAGAAATTCCAGGAGCTTCGCTTCTTTTGCAAGCACTTTTACAAAAAGAAAATGCAAAAGTTGGAGTGGCAACAGGCGGCTGGAAAAGTTTAGCAGAATTTAAACTCAAACATTTGAATGTTCCTTTAAATCAATTGTACATAAAAGGTTCTGACCATCATTTTTCGAAATTCGATTTCACACAAAATTTGATAGAAGAAATAAAAACAAAAGAAAAAGTTATGGAAAATGTTTCTATAACCTATATTGGAGATAGTTTATACGATTTTGAAATGGCCGAAAAAGCTGGTTTTAATTTTATTGGAATTGATTTTAAAAGAGCCGGAACTTTCGAAAAGCTCAAACTAAAACATGTATTAAATGATTTCACTGACCTAGATTTTATTCACAATTTAATTTGAATTAATCGTTTCAATCTGCTTTTCTATTTCAACAGAATAGCTATTTTTGACCCTCATTATTTTTTAAAAAAAAGAATATGCAAAAGAATAAAGCATTTTTAGTTGTTTCTATAATTTGTATTGCTGCTTTAAGCCGATTAATTCCACATCCAAACAATTTTGCTCCTTTAGCTGCCATTGCACTTTTTGCTGGTGCACAATTTGGCAATAAAAACTTGGCGTTTTTAATCACAATTTTAGCTGCTTTTTTAAGCGATATTTTAGTTAATGCCGTTCTTTACAATTACACTGACGCTTCTTATTTTTTGAGTTTCGGTACCATTAGCATTTATGCTTGTTATTTGCTTTTCACCTTTATGGGTCAAAAAATGCAAAGTATTACAGTAGGTTCAGTTGTATCGCGTTCATTAATCATTTCAATTATTTTCTTTTTGGTAACCAACATAATGTCATGGCCAGGTAATCCAATGTATAGTCAATCTATTTTTGGAATGTTTGAATCATTAGCGGCAGGTATTCCATTTTTAGGAAATACCATTGTGGGAGATTTATTTTACAATGCTTTACTTTTTGGAAGTTTTCATTTTGCAAGCAAAAAAGTATCGATTGCTTAATTAGAAAAAGATATAATCACAAAAAAAGCGGCTTCGAAAGAGCCGCTTTTTTTATTTCTGTTCAATTATTTTTCGGTATTTACGATTGTTTCCGGGGTCGAGTTGGCTGGCTAAATCAACAATATTTTGTTTTTCTGCTGTTGAACCTTCTGAAAAAATATTGACTATTTCATCTGACTTTCCATTAAACAAAATTTGTGTGTTATAAGCCACTGGTTTCACTTTGTGCAAGGCCAATAGTCCATTTAATGAAGCTGTTATTTGCGCTTTTCCTGCGGCCATTTCTTTGTGCATAATGTCTAAACCTTTGCGGTGATAATTGTACAACAAAGTTCTAATAGGTGCATAGGTTTTGTTCAACAAATTGGTAACCATCCAATAACGGTTTCTATCACTTTCTCCTGGTTTCCAGCCTGCACCCGAAGCAACTCCAGTTTGCGCGTTATTTACAATGGTTAAAGCTGTGTTGTAATGCTGTGTGCCCCCTTCTAATTCATAAGTATCAGCATCCATGGCAATAATCATATAAGCATAAAAACCTAAAATAGAAGTTAAATTGTTGGTGTATTGGTTAATGGCAAAATCAAAAGGTTGAAATTCTTGGTATTCAAAAACAAACTCTTCATCTTGATAATTTAAAACCGTTGAATTGTAAGATGAATTGTAAATAGGTCTTCTTGATTGCACTAAAATAGAAGCTGAAAAAGCATTAGAGCCTGAATTTGATTTAATATTAATGAAAAAACTACATTCAATTCTTTCTTCAATATCATAAGCATCACTGGTCCATTTTCTATTGTTTAGAAACTCATAAATCGATTTTTCTAAGGTCTCAAATAATCGAGGTTGAACGCCTTGCACTTGGGTAGCATTCACCTTTACAGTGGCATTTAATTCCTGCGCAAAAAGTTTAAATGGAAGAATAATAAGTAACAGTAATACAATTTTATACATAAATTTCATTAAAAATTTGAGCTATTATTTGCGTTGCAATCTCTTTTTTACTGGCCAATTTTGTTGCTATGTTTTTGCCTGTTTTTGTAAACATATAAACTTTATTGTTATCGCTTTTAAAACCTGCTCCAACATCATTCATCGAATTTAAAACTATCATATCTAAATTTTTTGATTGCAGTTTTTTCAAAGCATTTTCTTTTTCATTATCAGTTTCTAAAGCAAATCCAACCAAAAATTGATTGACTTTAATTTCACCTAACGATTTTAAAATGTCTTTATTTTTTTCAAGCTCAATTTTAGGAACATCTAAACCTTCTTTTTTTATTTTTTTATCAGCATAATGTTTTGGTTTGTAATCTGCCACTGCGGCTGACAAAACTGCTACATCGACTTTTGAAAAATGCTGATGACAAACTTGATACATTTCATCGGCTGAAATAATATCAATTCTTTCTATATTATTGTTTTTTGATTTTAAGGTAACGGGGCCAGCAACTAAAATTACTTTTGCACCCATTTCTGCAAAAGCTTCAGCTAAAGCAAAACCCATTTTTCCAGATGAAAAATTCCCAATAAAACGAACTGGATCAATTTTTTCGTAGGTTGGTCCGGCTGTTATCAAAATGCTTTTACCAAAAAATTTATTAGCATTTTCGAAATAAGCTTTAACTTCTGAAACAATTTTTTCAGGTTCAGCCAATCTTCCTTCTCCAACCAATCCGCTGGCTAATTCACCCGATTCAGGTTCAATAATATAATTATCTCTTTTTTGAAGCAAGGTTATATTTTGTTTAGTTGAATCGTGCAACCACATGTCGTGATCCATTGCTGGAGCTACAAAAACTTTACATCGTGCTGAAAGGTAGGTTGTAACCAAAAGGTTGTCACTTTTTCCACTTGCTAGTTTCGAAAGTGTTGAAGCTGAGCATGGAGCAATGAGCATTAAATCAGCCCATAGCGCCAATTCAACATGGTTTACCCATTCGCCTTGTTCGTTTTTGATGAACTCGGTGTGAACAGGATTTTTTGATAAGGTAGAAAGCGTAAGGGCAGTTATAAAACTATGAGAGGCAGGTGTCATAACGATTTTTACGTTAGCACCTGCCTTCACTAATTCTCTAGTTATTAAAGCCGATTTGTAGGCTGAAATGCTTCCGGTAACGCCTAATAAAACATTTTTACCGTTAAGCATAAATATTATTCTTCTGTTTTAACCTCTTTGGCTGGGTTTCTGAAGTGCAATTTATCTTCCATAAATTCTGAAATAGCAGAAAGAGATGGTTTAGGCATTTTTTCGTAATGTCTTGACATTTCAATTTGCTCACGATTTTCAAAAATTTCTTCCAAATTATCGTTTGATGAAGAAAATTCAGCCAATTTATCGTTGATTTCTTCTTTTAAGTCTGTATTTATTTGATTAGCTCTTTTAGCGATCACTACTATTGACTCATAAAGATTTCCAGTTTTTCTGTCAATATCAACCAAATTTCTGGTTACTGTAGTGTTTTCTGCACTTTGCTTTTTGCTACTCATATTGTTTTTGATTTTAATAATTGATTGGTGCTTTCGTAAATTTTTTCAGCGTCACGAATGTACTTACTCTGAGGATATTTATCAATAAATTTATAATAACTCTCTAAAGTGTCATTTAAACGTGTTTTCTTTTTAGATTCAACGCTATTGATGGCAAAATTAAAATTTGATTTTACAATCAAAAAATTTAATTCTTCGGTATATTTTGTTCCAGGATAATCCTTCAAAGTGTTTTTGATGGCAATAATTGAAGATTTGTAATCTTCGGTTAAATAGTATTGTTTGCACATTTGATAGGCTTTTGTTTCTAATTTGAAACGAAGTTTATCAATCATTTCATTGGCTTCATTCAATCTTGTGCTTTCAGGATAGCGATTGGCAAAAACTTGGAATTCATCAATCGCTTGTTGGGTTTCAGTTTGATCTAAAGAAGGATTGGGCGACTGCAAATAGTGGCAATAGGCACTTAAATACAAACATTCTTCGGCATATTCGCTTGAAGGATATTGTTTGGCAAAGTTTTTAAAATGGAATCCGGCAAAAATGTAATCTTCCATTTTATAATTGCAATTGGCATACAAATAATAAATTTTTTCTGCTTTTCCAGTTCCTCTGTAAATACCAACCAATTCCTCTAGTAATGGATAAGCTTTGGTGTAGTTTTTAGCTTCGTAATATTCAATGGCTTTGGTGTATTTTTTTTCGTAATCCGAACTTTTTAATAGTTTTTCATACTGATTACAAGCACTGAATAATAAAACGGAAATTAAAAAAAGTAGTACTCTAAATTTCATGGACGGCAAAAGTAAAAAAATTATGCTTTGAAAGACTAGGTTAAACGTGCTAATCTTTAAAGTATTTTAATTTACAGATCAAATTCGAAGGTTATTTGCTCAGATGGCCCTTTGTCTTTGTCCTCATCGTTATTTTGACTCGGAAGCGGTACATCAGCTAAATGTTCTATATCTTCATTTTCAGACTCTTGAATATCTGCTTCTATAAAGTCTTCGTAATCGTCTGGTTTAACTGGTTCCATTAAATTAATTTCTTTGATTGGCTTTAAGCTAAGCTTTTTGCCTTTGGCTTTCATTCCTTTAACGGTTTCAAACTCCTCTATTTCAATTATTTCGTCTTCAAAAGTTTTATCTTTTTGTTTAGCAAATTTCAATTCAATTTGAGGATACTTTAGGCTAGTAACCAATTCTAAGTTACAATTTTCCGGTATGAATAATGATTTTTTATCTGTTTCTTCAGCATTAAACCTTTTGATGTAGAATTCTTTTTTTTCTTTATCTAAGTATGCAGCAGTATAAATTTTGTTTTTATTGAACTTTTCAATCAGAATTAAATCATCATCAAAGCGAATACTTAAATCGAAATTTGTGATTCTATATTCTCCACTTTGATAAAAAGAAATGATTTTATTTGGTCCAGAAAATTCGCCTAAAAACATTCCTCTTTCATCGGTATTAAGCCTTTGAACAGTGTCGTCAAACCAAATTTTTTGCGCTCCCAAAGTTGAAACACCAGCTGATTTTAAGGTGATTTTTTTAATTTGATATTTCGTTAAAATATTACCTGCTGCTCCCCTGCCCTTTATAGCAATTTCACTAAAATTAGTATCAAATACATGCTTTCGTAATTTTATTACCGGACGCAGATTGATGGTCACAATTTCAGCTTCGCCATTAGGATTGGCTGAAAAATACAACACTTCCGAACCTTTCGTTCCTTTGGTAATATCATATTCTTTTTCGCGGGTAACGCCTGTTACTGCAAAACGTTTTATCATATTCGAACCTAGTTTGCCATCGCGGTAAATGGCATTGTAGATGGTGCGTTCGTCATTTTTCTTAAATACTGCAATATGAATGATGTTTTTTCCAAAAAAAGCTTTTTCTGATATTTTGTTGACGAAAAATTTTCCTTCTTGGGTAAATACAATGATATCATCTAAATCAGAACAATCACTCACAAATTCATCTTTTTTGAGACCAAAGCCAGCAAAACCTTCTTCTTTATTCACATAAAGTTTTACATTATTAAAGGCAACTTGAGCTGCATTAATAGTATCAAAAACTTTAATTTCTGTTTTTCTTTCTCTTCCTTTTCCGTATTTTTTTCTTAATTCTTTAAAGTAATTAATAGTGTATTCTGTAATGTTATTGATATCTTCTTTTACCTTAAGCATTTCTGCTTCAAGCGATTGAATATAGGTATCAGCTTTATCACCATCATGTTTGGTAATCCTTCTCATTGGGATTTCCATCAATTTTTTCACATCATCATCCGTTACAGGTCTTCTCAAATGGCTAATGTGAGGTTTTAATCTTTCATGAGTTAAAACAATCGCTTCTTCATATTCTTTGCCATCAAATTCGATGTAAATTTTGTTTTCAATGAATATTTTTTCAAGAGAAGCAAAATGCCAAGAAGTTTGAAGTTCCGACAGTTTAATTTCTAATTCTTTCCTTAAAATATCGACTGTTTGATGGGCATTAAATTCTAAAATGTCATTAACCCCTAAAAAACGAGGCTTATCGCCTTGAATTACAACGGCATTTGGAGAAATAGAAATTTCGCAATCTGTGAACGCATAAAGGGCATCTATAGTTACATCAGGCGAAACTCCTGGTTGTAAATGAATAATTATCTCAACAACTTCAGCAGTGTTATCTTCAATTTTTTTAATTTTTATCTTTCCTTTTTCATTGGCATTAACAATTGAGTCAATCAATGAAACCGTTGTGGTTGAAAAAGGAACTTCGGTAATGGCTAAGGTTTTTTTATCAATTTGATTTATTTTGGCCCTTACCCTAACTTTTCCACCTCTTTGTCCATCATTGTATGCTTGCACATCAACCTGACCGCCTTGCAAAAAATCAGGATAAATGGTGGTTCTTTTTCCTCTTAAACAATCTATTGAAGCATCAATAACTTCTAAAAAATTGTGCGGTAAAATTTTGCATGATAAACCTACCGCAATTCCCTCTACCCCATGTACCAATAAAATAGGAAACTTGCTAGGGAAAACCACTGGTTCTTTGGCTCTACCATCATAACTTAATTGCCAAGCAGTTACTTTTTCTAAAAAAATAGTATCTAAAGCAAATTTTGATAACCTCGTTTCAATGTAACGTGGAGCAGCAGCGCTATCTCCAGTCATAATATTTCCCCAGTTTCCTTGGGTATCAATAACGTATTCTTTTTGACCCATTTGTACCAATGCATCACCAATGGAAGCATCGCCATGTGGGTGAAAACGCATGGTTTGACCAATTACATTAGCTACTTTGTGGAAACGACTATCGTCCATTTCATACAAAGCATGTAATAATCTTCTTTGAACGGGTTTTAATCCATCCTCAATTGCAGGAACTGCTCTTTCTAAAATTACATAAGAAGCATAGTCGAGAAAGTAATTTTTATACATTCCCGTAACACGAATCACATCATGCACATTGCCTTGCGATTCATTATTTTTTTCTAGTTCGTTATTCTCTTCTGGAAAGTTATCTTCTTCCTGCATAATTTTTACTTGCGATTACTTACTTGATAAGTTAAACCTAATCCTAATACTTGTCTGATTTGCGCAATTGGTCCTGTTTTGGTAGTTCCATCTGATAAGCCATAAGTAATAGGAACATTTTCATCATAGATTAAATGGAAAATGAAACTGGCCGAGAAAAATTTATTGACTTTAAATCCAATATTTGTTTCCCAGTTAACATCAATATTAGCGCGATTTCTTTTGATATCGTCTGTATAATTATTAAACAATTCAAGCTTTGAAGTTAAATTGATATTTTTTACAATGTCTTTTTGAAAAATGGCCAAAAAATAGGCTCCAAATTCAGCTCTCACTTGCTCTCCGTTTTTGGTTTTTACAATTACAGGCAAACCATTTTCAATTTGAGTTCCATATTCAGCTGCTTTTACTCCAAAAGCTCCGGCATCGGCCAATTCTTGATTAGCCACAATGATATATCTTCCTGTTGCTGGTGATAAAAAAACTGATAAGAATGGTTTTGGTTTCCAATCTAAACCCAATGCAACCAAAGCAAAAGCAGGAGCCGCAAAATGAGAAACTAAAATAGAGTCATTTTGAAAAGTTGCAGAAAACTGCGATTTAAAATTGGCTAAAGCGGTATAATAAACTTTATCATTAGCCTGATAACCAAATTTCGATAATATGTCTATTCTATCATCTGATTTTTGCATAGGCTGACCTATTGATTGCACAAAGCCGTATGATCCTGTAAAGAAATTATCCCATGCGTATTTATTCTTTTTGTACTTAGCAAAAGTATTTACAACTCCTAACAACGAAACCGAATTTTGACCACCTGCAGACCAATTTGAAAGCGCTACTTGGGTGAAATTTAAAGTTCCTGCAAAACCTGTGTGCCATCCTGCTGAATCTGCGCCAACTGGTTTGGCTTTTAAATCATCTACATTTTTTTTCATTGCCTTTTCATTGTCTTGTGAAAAAGCTGAAAAGCTAATGCTAAAAGCTAATAAAGCTGAGTAAATTTTTCTCATAAAAAAATTGGTTAGTCGTTGCTATCGGTTATATTGACATTAGCTAGTAGTTCATCATTTTTTTCGACTACTAGGTTATCTATAATAAATACTTGTCTTTCAGGAGTATTTTTTCCCATATAATAAGATAATAAATCTTTAATTCCTGCATCTTTTCCTAAAATAACAGGTTCAAGACGCATTTCATTACCTATAAATAATTTAAACTCATCAGGTGAAATTTCACCCAATCCTTTAAATCTTGTAATTTCTGGTTTGCCCTTTAGTTTTTTAATGGCTTTTTGTTTTTCTTCTTCTGAATAACAATAAATGGTTTCTCTTTTATCTCTTACTCTAAACAATGGGGTTGTCAAAATATATAGATGTCCCATTTTTACAATTTCGGGGAAAAATTGCAAGAAAAAAGTCATTAATAACAGGCGAATGTGCATGCCATCCACATCAGCATCAGTGGCAATTACAACATTGTTGTAACGCAAGCCTTCCATGCCATCTTCAATATTGAGAGCTGCTTGTAATAAGTTAAATTCTTCGTTTTCATAAACCACTTTTTTGGTTAAACCAAAACAATTGAGAGGTTTTCCTTTTAAACTAAAAACAGCTTGGGTTTTTACATTGCGCGATTTTGTAATCGAACCACTGGCTGAATCTCCCTCGGTGATAAACAAAGTGGTGTCTAAACGAACTTCGTCTTTATCACCTAAATGAACTTTACAATCGCGCAGTTTGCGGTTGTGTAAACTCACTTTTTTTGCTCTTTCTTTAGCCAATTTTTGGATGCCCGAAAGATCTTTTCTTTCTTTTTCCGAGGCAATTATTTTTCTAAAAAGGGCTTCAGAAGTCTCTGGATTTTTGTGCAAATAATTGTCTAACTGATTTTTTAGAAAATCATTTACAAATGTTCTTATGGTGGGACCTTGCGGTCCAATATCATTGGAACCAAGTTTGGTTTTGGTTTGTGATTCAAAAACTGGTTCTTGTACTTTGACAGCAATAGCTGCAATAATAGATTGGCGTATGTCAACAGCTTCGAAATCTTTTTTGAAAAAATCTCTAATTGTTTTCACCATAGCTTCTCGAAAAGCGGCTAAATGCGTTCCACCTTGCGTTGTATTTTGTCCGTTTACAAATGAATAATAATCTTCACCATAAGATTGACCATGAGTAAAAGCTACTTCAATGTCTTCACCTCTTAAATGAATGATAGGATATTCAGTTTGTTCACTGATATTTTCTTTTAATAAGTCTAAAAGTCCATTTTCTGAAAGAAATTTTTCACCATTAAAGTAAATTGCTAAACCTGGATTGAGGTAACAATAATTCCACAACATTTTGTGGATGTATTGATGCACATATCTGTAATTGGTAAAAATGCTGTTATCGGGAATAAAACTTACTTCAGTTCCATTTCTAGCTTCAGAAGGAACAATTTCAGCATCGTTTATTAAAAATCCTTTTTGAAACTCGGCAACTTTAATTTTACCTTCTCTAACCGATGATATTTTAAAATATTCTGACAGTGCATTGACAGCCTTAGTTCCAACTCCATTTAATCCAACTGATTTTTTGAATGCATTAGAATCATATTTTGCACCTGTGTTAATTTTAGAAACACAATCAACTACTTTTCCTAATGGAATGCCGCGACCATAATCTCTAACAGTAACTCTTCCATCTTTTAATGTAACATCAATTCTTTTTCCATTGCCCATTACATGCTCGTCAATGGAATTATCAATTACTTCTTTTATGAGAATATAAACACCATCATCTTGTGATGCTCCATCGCCTAATTTGCCAATATACATACCAGGACGAAGCCTAATATGGTCTTTCCAATCGAGCGATTGAATACTATCTTCATTATACTGGACTTGTTCGCTCATTTAAATTTAATCTTGCTTCAAAATTATTGTTTTGAAAAGGCTTATTGATAAAGCCTAAAGGATTTTATCAACAGATTTAAATCAATTATTGTTGAATTTCTGAATCCCCTGAACTTTCAAAAATCAAGGTTGTTTCCTTCGATTTCAACAGTAATTGTTTGTTTTTTATTTCGAAACTTTCCACCAAATTCAACAAATTGAAATAATTGGATTCTACACTCAAATTTGGACAAGCCATTTTGGTGCTTCCTACTTTTTGAAACTTTAGTTGTTTTTCGTTTTGAATGTATTCTCCAAAATAACGATTACAAACTCCTTTTCCTAAAAACTTATTCTCCTGTTGAAATACTAAAGTTACCGGATTTTCAATAGATGGTTTTTCATTTCCAATGCTAATTAAAACCCAATTGGTGTTTTCTAATTTTTTTGTTTCAGTAGTTTTGTTTAAACTATTACAAGCTGACAATAAAATAATTACAAAAGCTATTGAAAGTAATTTTTTCATTTAAAAAAAAATGAGGTTTTATACATTAAAACGGAAGTGCATTACATCGCCATCTTTTACTATGTATTCTTTTCCTTCAACTTTTAAAACTCCTGCATCTTTGCAAGCTGCTTCACTTTTGTATTTTATATAATCGTTGTAGGCAATTACTTCTGCCCTAATAAAACCTTTTTCAAAATCGGTATGAATAACAGCTGCAGCTTTTGGAGCGGTATCGCCATTGTGAATAGTCCAAGCTCTAACTTCTTTTACACCAGCAGTAAAATAAGTTTGAAGATTTAATAATTTGTAAGCCGATTTAATTAAAATATTTACACCAGGTTCGTCTAAGCCCATTTCTTGTAAGAACATTTGGCGCTCTTCGTAAGTTTCTAAGGCTGCAATTTCTGCTTCCATGGCAGCAGTAATAAAAATTACTTCTGCATTTTCGTTTTTAACAGCTTCTTTAACTGCTTCTGTAAATTTATTTCCGCTTTTAACCGAGGTTTCATCTACATTACAAACATACATGACAGGTTTTTGGGTAATAAATTGCAAATCGGCAACCGCTTCAAAATCTTCAACAGTAACAGGCGCTGAGCGAATAGATTCGCCTTTTTCTAAATGAGTTTTGAAAATGCTTAAAACTTCAAATCGTTTTTTGGCGTCTTTATCATTTCCAGTTTTGGCTTGTTTCTCAACTTTTGAAATACTTTTCAAAACTGAATCTAAATCTTTTAATTGTAGCTCTAAATCAATTACTTCTTTATCTCTAACTGGATTTACAGAACCATCAACGTGAATAATATTTGGGTCTTCGAAACATCTTAAAACATGCAAAATTGCATCTGTTTCTCTAATGTTTGCTAAAAATTGATTTCCTAAACCTTCGCCTTTACTAGCTCCTTTCACCAATCCTGCAATATCTACAATTTCGACAGTTGTAGGAACAACTCTTTCAGGTTTTACAATGGTTTCCAAAGCTTGTAAACGTTCATCGGGTACTGTAATTACACCAATATTTGGCTCGATTGTACAAAAAGGAAAATTTGCTGCTTGTGCTTTTGCGTTTGTTAAACAATTAAATAAGGTTGATTTACCTACGTTTGGTAAACCTACAATTCCACATTTTAAACCCATTCTAAAAAAATTTGCGGCTGCGAAGATAAAAATTTAAGTCATGCGCTTAGACATGAATTGTATTTAAAATTTATTACAATATAGCTCTGAAAAGCAAAAACAAAGCACCTGATAAACCCATTGAAACTGGCAATGTTAAAAGCCAAGCTATCAAAATGTTTTTGATAGTTTTTGGTTGCAGATTTCCTAAACCTTTGCTGGCTACCATACTTCCGGCAATACCTGATGAAAGTACATGCGTAGTGCTAACTGGTAAACCCAAAAGTGTTGAAAGTCCGATGGTTGAAGCGGCTACCACTTCTGAAGTAGCTCCTTGTGCATAGGTTAAATGTTGTTTTCCAATTTTTTCACCAATGGTTTTTACAATTCTTTTCCAACCAATCATGGTTCCCAAACCTAATGAAATAGAAATGATAATGATTACCCATTGTGGTGCATAATCAGTGTATTCATTCATTGATTTGATTTCTGCTTTCAACAAGTTTTCTTTTTCCTTATCAATTTTAATTTCTGGATTTTCTAATAAACCTTTTAAAGTTCTGGTAACTATCAAAATATCTTTTCTGATTAAAAAGTGCGCCCCATCATAAATGTTATCGTAGCTGTAATCAATTGATTGCATTCTATTATCTAAAGAAGCAATGGAGGTTTTTACTTTTTCAAGTTCAATTTTATCTACATCATTTAAAACCAAAGTTTTGTCCAAAATATTTATTTGTGTAGAAATTACTTCAATGTTACTTTCAATTTTTCTAAGATCTTTTCCAAAATCCAAGGCAAAATAAGATGGAACAATACCTATTAAAACCAACATCATTAAACCTACGCCTTTTTGTCCATCGTTCGAACCATGGGAAAAACTAACGCCTGTGCAGGTAATTATTAAGATGGTACGAATCCAAAGTGGTGGTTTTTTCTTAGGGTCAGGTTCTTGAAATATGTGTTTATTAGCTATCAATTTTTTCATAGTAAACATCAAAATGATAGCAAATGTGAAACCTAAGGCAGGAGAAACAAAAAGAGAAATTCCAATTTCTTTCGCTTTTTGCCAATTTACTGAAGCTCCAAGTGATTCAGGAAGAAGTGAATAAGCTAGACCAACTCCTAATATAGAGCCAATTAAAGTATGCGAACTAGAACAAGGAATACCAAAATACCAAGTTCCTAAATTCCAAATAATGGCAGTTAAAAGCAAGGCTAAAACCATCCCAATACTATGCATGATATTCTGGTCAATGAGCGTTTCTACAGGTAACAAGTTGATAATACCAACCGCAACTGCAATTCCACCTAAAAACACGCCTATCGAATTCCAAATGGCAGACCAAACAACAGCTACCCAAGGTTTTAAAGAATTAGTGTAAATTACGGTTGCTACAGCATTTGCTGTGTCGTGAAAACCATTAATAAATTCGAAGGCACAAACAGCCAAAATGCAAATTATCAATAGAATTGTTAGGGTAGTATCTAATCCAAACATCAGGAAAATTTGCTCGCAAAACTAGTTTTTAAATATTAAGCTAATATTATTAGTAAAATCAAAATTGATAACTTTAAGTTAATAATAGCTATGTTCAATAATTTAAAAACTAAACTTTCACTTCCAATTCTTTAAAAGGCATTCTTAAACTGCTTAAATCTGCTTGAACTGATTTGAAAATTGGCCTCAATAGCTTGTTTGTAATTTTGCTTTTATGCTTAATATAACTAGGCAATAAATATGGTTTTGCACCTACTGTGCTTTTAATTTCTGTAGCAGTGCGACCAAAATTAATGCTATTTACTTTTTGCGAAATACCCAAATCAATGTAATCATATAACATTCGCTGATAAATTGCATGTTCTTTATTAAAGTTGTAATCAATACCCACAAAATGCGCATCAAGCGAATTTTCTTGTAACATGGCTGTTAAAAAACCCACCATTTCATTGTTTAAATAATAGGCTTTGATGATAAAGTTTTGACCTAATTCTTTTTTAAATTGATAATAAGTGTCCAGATTTAAGGCACAAATATTAAATGAGGCGTTACTTTCAACATTTCCATACAAAACTTTCATTTTGGATAAATTTTCTGCTATTTCTTCAACATTTAATTCCTTGCTAGTCAAATACTGACTTCTTGAAAGGGCGCTTTTTGCTTTGGTTCTAAACTTTGTTTTTAAGCTTGATAAATAATCGTTGAACGAAGTCCAATTTTTATCCAAATCTAAAATCATAACTGGTTCAGATTGAATAGTATTAAATTGATTTTCAGCCATTAAACCTTCAGCAAAATGCCATTGTTGTTTCAAATCTTTTAAAACAACCAAATCAACATTTTTAATTTCATCAGCAAAATCTTCTAAACAATCACCCAACATTTCAAAAACATTGGAGGCAATTGTATCATTTTCAAAATATTGACCATAATGTCCACTCAAAAAACAATTTCCAGCCACCAAAACTTTCAATTTCGATTTGGTTTTAAAACGCGATAAGGTAAATCCTAAGCCACCAATAAAACAAAAGTTTTTGGTGTAATTATTCATCATGGTTTTTATGTCCACATCAACAATTTGTAATAAAAGAATGCCTTTTGGAATATTGTTTTCAAATATCATTAAATACTTAAAATCAAGCGTTTGAGCATTGTTTTTTTCTAAAATTTTTAAATAAGAAACTTGAAAGTAAAAAGGAATTTCTTGTTTAAAATAGTTGTTTTCAAATTCTACAACTGAATTAAATATTTGAAATTTATAAGGCGAAATAGTATTGGGCGAACAAAACTTTTCTAAAAATTTATGAAACATAAATGAATTTGAAATCTTTACAATTAACAACGAAATTAGTATTAGGTTGGATTCAATTTTTGTTTTTGTTATCAATCATCAAAATCAAGGAAGAGCGGTAAATTTTATTTTGCAATAGGAGATACGAATCCAAACATTTAAATTTTTATATTGGCATTTCTAAACCAAGAAATATGCAGCGTTTCCTTTTCTGTTTAATAATTATGGCCACTGGATGTCAATCGAAATTTGAATATGTACCCGAACGAGATTTTAAAAACATTGAAAAATCGCTTATCACGCAATTTATTTCCGCTAAAGACAGCTCTGTAATTCAACTCGAAGAAGGTCATTTTGTGTTTTCTACCGAATTAATTTTGGAAGGCAAAAATCATATAACCATAAAAGGCAAAGGAATTGACAAAACTGTTTTATCTTGGAAAGGACAGAAATCAGGCGCAGAAGGCATTTTGGTTAAAAATTGCAGCCATATTGTTTTCGAAGATTTAACGGTTGAAGATGCTTTGGGCGACAACATAAAAGTAAATGATACAGAAAACATAACTTTTAGAAGAATAAAATCTGGCTGGACAGGCGAAGTGGATTCAACCAATGGCGCTTATGGTTTGTATCCTGTAATTTGCAAAAATGTTTTGATTGAAAACTGCGAAGTAATGGGCGCTTCTGATGCTGGAATTTATGTGGGTCAATCGGAAAATGTGGTTATCAGAAACAATAAAGTTTGGTGGAATGTGGCTGGAATTGAAAGTGAAAACTCCGAAAATGTGGCTATTTACAACAATGAAGCTTTTAACAATACTGGAGGAATTTTGGTTTTTGATTTACCGGGTTTAACCCGTTATGGAAAAAATATAGAAGTGCGTGACAATAAATGTTATGAAAACAATTTTAAAAATTTTGCTCCGAAAGGAAATATTGTAGCATCAGTGCCTCCAGGAACAGGAATTATGATTTTAGCTACGCAAAATGTAAAGGTTTTTAATAACGAAATTAAACATAACCGAACTGTAAATTCTGCCATTGTTAGTTATGTTTTGGTTGCAGCCATGAGTGCAGAAAATAATACCAGAAATAATGAAGGCTCGGCACAAAGAGTGAACAATAATTATAAATTAGATACACTTTATAATCCTTATCCTCAAAAAATTTATTTTAGTCAAAATAGTTTTGAGAATCATTTTTGGATTACTGATTTAGGCAACGATTTCGGTAAATTGTTTATGATCAAATTTGGTTTTTCTCGACCTGATATTATTTGGGATGGCATTAGAAGCGACAAATATTATTTAAGTGATAAAAAAGTAAACCCCGAGGCGCAAATTTGTGTAGATGAAAATGAAAAAATAATCTCCGCAGACTTAGATGCAGCCAATGATTTTAAAAACATTCAACTAAATCCAAATGAATTTAAATGTAATTAGTTGTTTTTCTGTTTCGCTTTTTTTGTTGCTTTTCACACAATGCGCTGAAAATGAAAAAACAGAAGCAGAATTTGTAATGCCAGAAGAAGAAACTTTTGTGGATACTACCCGACTGTTCGACAATCAAAAACAAAAATTATCAGAATATGGCTTTTTTACTGGAAAATTGGCTGAATTAAATCCCATTGAAAATGTTTTGCCTTATAAAGTAGGGTCGGCCTTGTTTAGTGATTACGCGCAAAAAAAACGTTTCATTTTTTTACCGAAAAACACTAAAATTAATTTAACTGAAAATGATGTTTTGGAATTTCCTGAAGGAAGTATTTTAATTAAAAACTTTTATTACTCGCAAGACCAATTAAACAGCGGAAAAGCAAAAATTATTGAAACAAGATTAATGGTTTTTGAAAATAAAAAATGGATTGCCGTTCCTTACGTTTGGAACGATGAACAAACCGAAGCTTATTTTACTTTAACTGGAACAACAGAAAACATTGATTTAAAAGAGCATGGAACGTTTGAATATGCAAGTCCTAACCAATCGCAATGCAAATCATGTCATGAATATGATGGTGAAATGATTCCATTAGGAGCCACTTTTGCCCAACTAAACCAAGTAATTGAAACTGGAAATAAAAAAATAAATCAATTTGGTTTTTGGGCTGAAAAAGGTTTTTTGAGTGGTTGGAATGATTCATTCCATGATTTGAAACCATCAATGGTAGATTATACCAATCCAATATTTAATTTAAACCAAAGAGCGAGAGCTTATTTAGATGTAAATTGTGGACATTGTCACAATCCAAAAGGACCAGCAAAAAATAGCGGATTAGATTTAAGTGTCAATTGTACCAACGATTTAGCTTTAGGAATTATGAAAGCGCCTGTTGCAGCAGGCAAAGGCTCTGGTAATTTACAATATGATATTGTGCCAGGAAATGCCGATAAATCAATTTTAGTGTATAGAATGAATTCTGACCAACCTGCTATTATGATGCCTGAAACTGGAAGAAAATTGATTCACAAAGAAGGTGTTGAGCTTATCAGAAATTGGATTAATGCTCAGAAATAATTCATTTTTGATATTTTAAGAAACGAAAAATTGCCAAAAATGTAAGTTTCGTAAATTGCGGCTGTTTTTTTAAATAAAAAGAATGAAAAATATTTTACTGCTAATTTTCTTTTTTGCAATTCAAGTTTCAGCTTTTGCTGGCGAAAAAGGTAAAATTGATTACCAAAAACTTGAAGAAAAAATAAACAAGGCTTTAATAGACTATAACAACCCTGGATTGGCCATTGCCATTGTTTACAAAGGCGAAATTAAACTAATGAAAGGTTTTGGAGTTCTAGAAAAAGGTAAAAACACTGCTGTAAATGAAAACTCATTGTTTGGTATTGCTTCACTGTCAAAAGCATTTACAGGTTTGGCAGCAGCTCAATTAGTAGAACAAAAAAAACTAAACTGGAACGATAAAGTTACCCATCATATCCCCTATTTCGCGCTGCATGATGCTTATTTAACACAATTGGTAAATATCCAAGATTTACTAACCCACAGAGTTGGATTACCAACTTTTGAAGGCGATTTGCTTTGGTACGGAACCAATTACACACCAAAACAAATTATTGAGCGCATTAAATATTACCCAATTACTCAAAATTTCAGAGCTTCTTATGGCTATCAAAACAATATGTTTATTACAGCTGGAGAAATAATAGCTAAGGTTTCAGGTAAAAGTTTTGACCAATATTTGAGTGATAACATTTTTAAGCCTTTAAAAATGACACGAACTTTTACAGATGTTTCGGCCTTTAAAAGCGATAAAAACATTGCCATGCCGCATTTGCAAAACAAAGTGCAAGGATTAATTAATTATCAAAACTCTGCGGGCACGGCTTCTATTTATAGCAATGTAAAAGACATGTCGAATTGGATAAAAATGTGGTTAAACAATGGTGTTTTCGAAAAAGATACATTGTTAAAATCAAGTTCGATTCAACAAATTCAAAGTGTTCACAATCCACTGGGTTTGGGCGGTTTCGATAAAAGAAATAATATTCAATTTAAAGGTTACGGATATGGTTGGTTTATCAATGATTACAATGGACTTAAAGTAGTTCATCATGATGGTGGTTTGCCAGGATATTTAAGCAAAATGGTTTTGTTGCCGAATGAAAACTTTGGTTTTGTGATTTTAAACAATGATATGACTTATCTCACATCGGCTTTGTACTATCAAATTATGGATGAGTTTTTAGGCATAAGCAGTGATAGATTGGCTGAGTTTAAAAGTTATATGGACAATGGAAAAACCCAAGAAGAAAGTGAATTAAAAAAACGTTTAGAAAGCAAAATAAGCAATACGCAAGCTAGTTTAAAACCGAATTTAATTGCTGGCAAATACTTTGACCCAAGTTATGGCGAAACTGAAATTAAAATATTGAATGGTGAATTAATTTTCACCATGCTTCCCACAGCTGAATTGTTTACCGGAAAAATGGAACATTGGCATTATGATACATGGAAAGTTCAATTAAATGACCCATTTTTAACCTATGCATTAATCACTTTTCAGCAAAATGAAAAAGGAGAAGCGATAGGTTTCAAAATAGATTTACCAAATAATGATTTTTGGTTTGACAAACTTGATTTCAAAAAAATTAAATAATAAAAGCCTTGGATTTTAGAACCGAAATAAACCCGAAAAACTTCGATTTTAAGATAAATCACAGTAACAAAATTATGCTTTTAGGCTCATGTTTTACTGAACATATCAGCCAAAAATTAAGTGAACGAAAGTTCAAAATAAAAAGCAATCCTTTGGGAATAATGTTTCATCCCAAAGCTATTTTTAAAACTCTTAACCGGGTTATTAATGGCTTTTATTTTTCAGAAAATGAAATGTTTGAGCAAAATGGCAGGTTTTATTGCTATGATGCACACAGTCAATTTAATGGGAGTTCAGCGGCCGAACTCACAGAAAAATTAAATACTGAATTAACAAAAGCAATCGATTGGCTAAAATCAAGCGATTATTTATTCATAACCTTTGGCACATCATGGATTTATAGATTAAAAGAAACCCGCGAAGTAGTAGCTAATTGCCATAAAAGTCCCAACAATTTGTTTCAAAAAGAATTATTGGATCCTAAAAGAGCACACGAAATATTTTATGGTTTGAAACAAAAACTAAAAAAGTTTAATCCTAACCTTAAAATTGTTTTCACTATTTCGCCAGTTAGGCATTGGCGCGATGGGCATTTTGAAAATCAATTAAGCAAAGGTTTGTTGTTTCAATGTGTTTATCATTTCATTAATCAATTTAAAGCATGTTATTATTTCCCGGCTTATGAAATCGTGATGGACGATTTGAGAGATTATCGTTTTTATGAAAGCGATTTAATTCATCCCAATCAATTAGCCATAAATTATATGTGGGAAAAGTTTGAAAATTGTTTTTTCGAGCCGAAAACCTTAGAAATAAATCAAGAAATTGAAAAAATTAGCAAAGCTCAAAATCATTTGGCGTTTAATCCTGAAACGGAAGAACACAAAAAATTTCTGAAATCAATAGAAAAAAACATAGAAAACTTTCAAAAAAAGTATCCTGAGATTAATTTGTGAAATGAAGGTTTTGAAGATTGGAAATTAAACAACCCTCACTCCTATCAAACAAACATCATCAGTTTGTTCTGTATTGGCTTTCCAATTATTAAATCTTTCCTCTAAGATAGCTTTTTGATTTTGCATTGGTTCATTGCTAATTTCCAAAAGCCATTCTTTCATGCGCGATTTTTTCAACTTTTTGCCATCTGCACCGCCAAATTGATCTCCAAAACCATCAGAACTTAAATAAAAAATGTCATTTTTTTCAATATTTACCTTTATTTCTGAAAAAGGTTTGTAATATTCATAAAGCCCAATTGGTTGTTTATCCGCTTTAAATTCTTGCAGCTCTCCATTTTTAATTAGATAAATTGGATTATTAGCACCAGCAAATATTGCCTCCATTTTATTAAAATCAAACTTTACTAACGCCAAGTCCATTCCATCTCTTTTGCTGTTTGCTGAGCCTTTTTGCTCAAAAGAACGAATAACACCTGTTCTTAATTTATCTAAAATTTCAGCCGGATTTTTAGCTTTTTCTGCAATAATTATTTCATTTAAAAGTGAGTTTCCTAACATGCTCATCAAAGCTCCCGGAACGCCATGACCAGTGCAATCAGCTACAATTAAATAAAATTCATTTTTATTACTTTCATCTTCCCAAAACCAATAAAAATCGCCACTTACAATATCGCGTGGGGAAAACATAATGAAACTTTCAGGAAATTTAGAGGATAGAATATTTTCTGCTGGTAAAATGGCTTCTTGAATTTGACTAGCATAACGAATGCTCGACAAAATTTCTTCGTTTTTGTGGCTTAATTCTTCGTTTTTATCAGTTATTTCTAAAGTTCTTTCTTTTACTTGAATTTCTAGTTCAATATTAGCGCGGGTTTTCATTTCATTAATTTCCTGCAAACTTTCTAAAGCTCCGTCTTTAAAGCTTTTGAACTTATTAATAATGGCAAATGAAAGCAAAATTACCTCGAAAGCTGAGCCAACCAAAAGCGAATATTCAGTGTAAAAATTATCAGGAATAGCTCCGAAATTTCGCATTACAAAAACAAAAACACTAATAATTAAAAAGATAAAAGCAACAATAAAAAACTGAGCTGCAACCACCTTTTTTCGCATTGCAACAACAGCAATAGGTAAAATCATTAAGTTTAAAACAAGCGTAACGGAGTTTACAACCAAAACAGAAATTCTAAATGAAGTTTGGGTGTAAATAATTGCTAATAACCCATTGATAAATAAAATAGCAGCAATTACCTTTAATGCCTTGTTTACCTTAGGTAATAAAATGGGTACATTTAAAAATGTTTGTACAAATTTTAACAGAAAGAAAACTGCAAATGAAGCAAAAACTGGATTTCCATGATTAGCCCATCTCACACTATCAGGCCAGAGAAACATAAAGGCGTGACCATTTAAAGAAGCTTGTAACAAAAGGAAAAAAGCAATATAAAATGTGTAAAAAAAGTTTTCACGCTCACGCATTATGATGAACATGAAAATGTTAAATAAAAGAGTGAAAATCAATAACCCATAATAAACTCCAAAAGCCAACTGATCAGTTACCAAATCGCTTTGCAGCGCTTCATTACTGAGTATTTTGACAGGAACTGGGCATTGCTCCCCATAATTTTTTACGTTAATCAAATACTCTCTTTCTTCAAGGGGATATAAGGTAATAGTTATGTAATAATTTCTAAAAAATAATTCTCTTTTTTGAAAAGGGTAATAATCACCAATGGTTCTAAAATGATAGGCTTTAAAACTGCTAACAGTAAAAATTTTACAATGATCAATAATTGGATTTCTAATTTCTAAAAAAACAGTTTGTCTTTTTAAATTAGGATTGGCAACCTTAAATCGTAACCAAAAAGAACCCACATCAAAACCAAAATTGGGATAACTTCCGGTTATGGTTTTAAAAGGAAATTTTTCAGGGTCTCTGGCAATCTCGTCTTCTGTTATTAACCAAGTTGAATCCGAAAAAAATGAAATATTTCCTTTGTTTAATTCTAATTTAAAACTGTTATCAGATGGAAGTTTAACTACCTTTATTTCTTGAGATAATGAAGAAAAATATGTAAAAAAAATAAAAAGTAAAATTCCAATCCTATTGGAAATATTATTAAAATTAAGTGCGAGAATTTTAGTAAGAAAGGTCATATAGGGTTTGATCTTATTAGGTCAGGTACGAAAAAAATAAATTCTTAGACTTTAGTAAATTCAATTTCTTTCAAAATGTTTTCGTTTTTTAAAACTTTTATAAGTTGCTTGTCATATTTTTTTCTAAAAATCCAAAACATTGGGAAATAAAAAGTGTAAATCATACCCGAAAGTGCGCTTGCCAAACCTACACTATAATTTTCTAAAATTTTAACAATGAAAATTGAAAGAATTGGAAGACCTATCATTAATAAGTTTGAATTCATTCTTGCTTTCGTTTCAAAAATTTCGAAAAGGTTGAGTTTTAATTTAAATTTTTGACTAAAAGCTTGCTTGTACATTAAGTAAAGAGTGAAATAAATTGAAATTATTCCCAATGCATAAAATATCATTAAATCTGGCATTTGATTGGATTTAATGAACTCGTGATTTTGTGAAACCAAAAAACCATTGGTAATTAAACCAGCTATATAAGCAGTAAGCCATTTTAGAGGATAAATAAAAAACACAATTAATAACAAAAGAATGGAATTTAAAAACACAATTTTATTATTGCGCAATCCGTAACGTAAAAAAAAGGTATTATGCTCATGCCAAATGAGCATAATAATAGTGATTGAAAAAGCGAATGATAATATGCTTTTAGAAAATGTTAATAAATCTTCGAAATTTTTTGGAGCCTCTGAGGTCATAACCAAAAGTGTGATTGAAAAAGCAAAAACCGCATCTGATAAATTCTCCAAACGCATGGGTTCTTTTCCACGTAAATTAAATTGAGGTGGATTTTGAATATAATTTCTAATCATTATTATTTGGATAAGTATAATTTTGGAAACTCAATAAAGCAATTATTATTCGAATCTAAAATAAAAGGATTGAAAAATTTTATTTCATTGTGTTTAATTTTTTTGTGTTTGGGGAATGTTTTTGCAAAAGCAGAAAAATTTGTCAGAAATAAAAATGCTATAACAAGCTCACTTCTTTTAAATTTTCCAGACTCCTCTTTTCAAGAAAATAATCATTCCCTAAAAAATGATTCATTAAAAGTAATAAGACAAAAAAGATTAAAATGGGTGATAGCAGGCATGAGCTTCACAACTGCAAGCACATTAATAGGATTAAATCAATTGTGGTACGCAAATTATCCAAAATCGAAATTTCAGTTTTTTGATGACTCAAAAGAATGGAATGGAATGGATAAAGCAGGACATTTTTTAACAAATTATTATATCACAAAATATACAAGTCAATTTTACAAGTTTGGTGGAATTAAAGAAAAAAATGCTGTTTTGTTAGGCGCAGCAACTTCATTTGTTTACATGACCTCGATTGAAATTATGGATGGACATTCTGCTCAGTGGGGATTTTCGAACTATGATTTTGCAGCCAATACTTTAGGAATGGGTGTGTATATTATTCAAAAATTGACCTGGAAAGACGAAAAAATTATTCCTAAATTTTCTTTTTATCCATCTGAATTTGCCAAAATGAGACCTGAATTGTTGGGGAAAAATATTTCTGAACAATGGCTCAAAGATTACAATGGTCAAACATATTGGCTATCGTTTAATTTGAAATCAATTTTTTTTAAAAATTCAAATTTTCCCCCTTATTTAAACTTGGCATTAGGATATGGCGCTACAGGAATGATCGGAGCTTTCGAAAACCCAACAAATTATGCCTTTGTTGACAGATATTCACAATATTATTTATCGCTCGATATTGATTTGAATCGTATACAAACAAAAAGCAAGTTTTTAAAAGGAATATTTCAAGGTTTAAATTTGATTAAAATTCCTTTTCCAAATTTAGAATTTAACAAAAATGGTGTTAGAGGCAATTGGCTATGAGCATTATAGTCGAATTTTAAATGAAATAAGCCGCTAAAAAACAATCTTGATTTCAAACAATAATTAACAATAAAGAGATTTTTAATTTTTTAGTTTTGCCAACAAATTTTTTCAATGCGATATTTCATTCATTTGGCTTATAATGGAACAACTTTCAAAGGTTGGCAATTGCAGCAAAATACGGATGAAACAGTTCAAGGATACATTAACCGAGCCTTGAGTATTTTATTAAAGGAAGAAATTAACACAATGGGCTGTGGCAGAACAGATTCGGGTGTGCATGCCCGCGATTTTTATGCTCATTTCGATTGCGAAAATCCAATTGAAGATAAAATATCATTGGTTTTTAAAATCAATAAATTTTTGAATCAAAACATTGTGGTTTATGACATTAAAACAGTAAACGAAAATGCTAATGCCAGATTTGATGCACTTTCTCGCACTTATCAATATTTTATAAATCAATACAAAAACCCATTTGAAAATGAGTTTTCTTATTTTTTATATGGGCATTTAGATGAAAAAGCTATGAACCAAGCTTGTGAATTACTAATTGGGAATAATGATTTTGTGGCTTTTTCTAAAACAATGGAAAACATAGATTCCACCTTTTGTAACCTAATGCAAGCGGAATGGCAGAGAAATGGACACAATTTGGTTTTTACCATCAAAGCCAATCGTTTTTTAAGAAACATGGTTCGAGCCATTGTTGGAACTTTAATTCCCATAGGTCAAAACAAAATTGAACCAAATAGCATTTTAAACATTTTACATAGCAAATCCAGAAGCAATGCTGGAATTTCGGTTCCTGGAAATGCCTTATTTTTAACCAAAGTAGAATATCCTGAAAATATATTTAAGCTGTGAGCGATCAATCAAAATTATACGATTCTAGTTTGTTGAAAAGAGTTTTAAAGTATGTAAAACCTTACAAAGGTTTATTCATTTCAACGGCCATCATTACCATAGTCACAGCTATTTTAGCGCCAATTCGTCCTTATTTAATTCAATTTACTATTGACAATTACATAGCAGGATTTGATGCAGAAATGTTGTTGAAAATGACTTTAATTATGGTTTTGCTTTTGATAGTAGAATCTGTTCTTCAATATTTTTATGCTTTTTCAGCTAATTTATTAGGTCAATCCGTCATTCGAGATTTAAGAATGGATTTGTTTACCAAAATAATTCGCTCCAAACTACAATATTTCGATAAAACACCGATTGGAACATTAGTTACGCGTGTTGTAAGTGATTTAGAAACCATTGCTGAAATTTTTTCACAAGGTATTTTACTCATTATAGGCGATTTACTAAAAATTATAGTGGTGATTTTAGTAATGTTTTATGTCGATTTTCAATTGGCATTAGTTTCATTGGCAGCTTTACCTCTTTTACTTTGGTCAACCTACATTTTTAAAAATGCTATTAAATCAACTTTTCAAGAAGTACGAAATGAAGTAGCTAAACTTAATGCCTTTGTGCAAGAGCATGTAACAGGAATAAACATTGTCCAAATTTTTAATCGTGAAAAAGTTGAGAGCGACAAATTTAAAGCTATCAATCAACGCCACCGTGATGCCAATATTCGTTCAGTTTGGCATTATTCTATTTTTTTTCCAGTTGTAGAAATAATTTCAGCTATTTCAATTGGTTTGCTTATTTGGTGGGCATCTAAACAAGTTTTGAAATTTGAATCAACACCCGGACACATTATTGCTTTTATTTTGTATATCAATATGTTATATCGTCCAATTCGAGAATTAGCAGATCGATTTAACACACTTCAAATGGGTATGGTGGCTAGTGAAAGAGTTTTTAAAATAATGGATCAAAATGAAGTAATTCAAGACAATGGACATTTAAGTTTAGACTATGTAAAAGGCAATATAAGCTTCAAAAACCTTTGGTTTGCTTATAAAGACGAAGATTGGATTTTAAAAGACTTAAATTTAGAAGTCCATGAAGGGGAAAAAATTGCCATTGTTGGAGCCACAGGCTCGGGAAAAACAACCATCATAAATGTTTTAGGTCGATTTTATGAATTTCAAAAAGGAGAAATTTTAATTGATGATGTAAATATCAAAGAATACACTGTTGCTGCTGTAAGAAAAAATATTGCTTTTGTTTTGCAAGATGTATTTTTATTCTCGGACACAATTGCTAATAATATCAGTCTTTTTGATGAAAAAATTAGTCGCGAAGAAATTATTGAAGCCTCAAAAATTGTTGGTGCTCATGATTTTATAATGAAACTTCCGGGTGATTACGATTTTAATGTTCGCGAAAGAGGCGGAATGTTATCTGTTGGACAAAGGCAATTGATAAATTTCATTAGAGCTTATGTTTTTAATCCGAAAATTTTAATTTTAGATGAAGCAACCTCAAGCGTAGATTCTGAAAGTGAAGAGTTAATAAAACAAGCAACTGATAAATTAACACAAAATAGAACTTCTATTATTATTGCCCATAGATTATCAACTGTGCAAAAGTGTGATAAAATTATTGTCATGGAAAAAGGGAAAATTTTAGAAATGGGCAATCATCAAGAATTACTATCAAAAGACGGACATTATAAAAAACTATTTGAACTTCAATTTAAAGCAGAAATTAGTAGTTAAATTTTTCGTAAAATAAATAAGACAATTTTCATCATCTGTAATTGACATTTTTGTCGTTTTAGAGCAATTTTAAATATATTCGTTAAATCAATATTAAGATTTATGAAATTTATTTACGCTCTTTTTTTCTCCTTAATCTTCTCTTTTATATCAAATGCACAACAAATTGAGTGCGGCACAAACGCAGCGCCAGATCCGATTTTTTTTCAAGAATATTATCAGTATAAAACTAATTTTAAAAGATCATCTGCTTCTACTCTATTATATGTTCCTATTACAGCTCACATTGTAAGAACTACAGCTGGAACAGGTGGTTTAACTGTAACTGAATTGTATGATGCAATTGGAATCATGAATACTTATTATATAAATTCAAATATTCAATTTTACATCTGTAATTCAATTAATTATATCGATAATTCATTATTTTATGATTTTGATAATGATGATGAAGGTTTATTAGCCAACAATAACGATGTAGCAAACACCATTAACATTTATTTTACCAATACAATAGTTAGCAATGGCAGCGGATTATGCGGTTATGCGTATTATCCTGGAGGACCAGACAGAATTTTGATGGCTAATGATTGTACAAAAAATGGCTCAACACTTTCTCATGAAATGGGGCATTTTTTTCATTTACCTCACACACATGGCGGTGGCGGCTCACCAGATGAATATGTAAATGGTTCTAATTGTTCAAGCGCTGGTGATTTTATTTGTGACACACCTGCTGACCCAACTTTAAATAATAACTCTGTTAATACTGCTTGTGTTTATGTAGGTTCTTCGCTTGATCCAAATGGTGATCCATATCAACCTGAAGTTAGAAACATTATGTCTTACTCACGCAAAAATTGTAGGGATTTATTTAGTGCTGAGCAATATGAAATCATAGAATATAGTTCACTATTCGAAAGAAACTATTTTACTTGTCCTTCATTTTCAATTACTCCAGTAGCATTTTCCAATAACTCAATTTGTCCAGGCGAAAATTTAACAATTGATTATTTAGTAGCCAACAATTTTAATGCTGGAAACATATTTACCGCTCAATTATCTAATCAATTTGGAGTATTTTCAAATCCTACAACCATAGGATCAATTACTGCTACAACCTCAGGAACTATAAATGCCACTATACCAGCAGGCTTATCAATTGGCCAAAATTATAGAATTAGAATTGTTGCCTCCAATCCAGTTACGGAAAGTCCCAACAACGGTGTTGGATTATCAGTTCCAAATAGCTTTAGTGTAAATTTCATAAATAATGTAAATACCCAATGTGTTTATTCACCATCTTTCAATTTAAGTGGAGGAAGTCCTATTGGGGGTATTTATCTAATTAATGGAATTGAAAGTTCTGTTTTTAATCCTTCTGCTTTAGGTGTTGGAACGCATAATGTAGTTTACAGTTATTCAAACGGATGTGAAACAAAAACAGCTAGTTCAAATATTGTTGTTGATGTTTGTGCTTCAGTTAATGAAACAAGTATTAAAAATAACATTATTTTATTTCCAAATCCTGCCAATGAACAATTAACCATAAAATTAAATGGTCAAAAATTAGGAGAAAGTTATCAAGTAAGAGACATTACTGGTAAAATCTTAAAATCGGGCGTTATGAGCAATGAATCAAACCCGATTGAAATAAAAGATTTAACAAAAGGATTGTATTTTATTCAAATTGGAAATCAAAATCCTTCTGTTTTAAAATTTGTGAAGCAATAAAAATATGCCACTAATGCACGAATGAAAGAGCTTCTTCGCTGTATAAAAAAGGCCACGAATGCATGAATAAAAGAGCTTGTTCGCGGAAAAAAACAAAGCCATGAATGCACGAATGAAGTAGCTTCTTCGCAGTATAAAAAAGGCCACGAATGCACGAATGAAGGAGCTTGTTCGCGGAAAAAAACAAAGCCACAAATGCACAAATGAAAGAGCTTCTTCGCTGTATAAAAAAAGGCCACGAATGCACGAATATAAGAGCTTGTTCTCGGAAAAAAATAAAGCTACGAATGCACGAATTAAATTTATTCGTGCATTCGTGGCTTATATATTTTAATTTTAATCGCGGCTTCTATATTTTGATTATGTAGCTATTTAAAATAAAAAGCAATTTTATCTAACATTTCCTGCTGTACCATTCCATTGCTGGCGCATAATTCTTTACCAAAAATGTAATTCTTTCCACCTCTAAAATCATTGACCTTTCCTCCTGCTTCTTGCACCAATAAAATACCTGCTGCAACATCCCATGAGTGGAGGCTATATTCGTAAAAAGCATCAAATCGGCCACAAGCAACATAAGCCAAATCGGTCGCAGCTGATCCTAAACGCCTAACGCCAAGTGTACTGCGCATAAAATCGGTAAACAAATTCAAATAATTATCTAAACGAGAATAATCGTAATAAGGAAATCCTGTTGCCAATAATGATTGATTTAATTTATCTACTCTAGAAACAGAAATTTTTTCACCATTCAAATAGGCTCCCCCATTTTTCCACGCATAAAAACATTCATCCATATTTACCTCATAAATAACTCCAACAACAATCTCATCATTATCCATCAATGCTAAACTTACAGCATAAGTTGGAATGCCGTGAATAAAATTGGTTGTTCCATCCAAAGGGTCAATAATCCATTTAAAACGTTCACCTTTTTTATCAATAGTTTCTTCTTCAGTTTCAAATCCGGCTTCTGGTAGTAAAATACTCAAATCTTCAACAATCATTTTTTCACTTTCCTTATCCACATAACTTACTAAGCTGTTTAATGCTTTAATCTCAACCATTTCTGGTTTAAAATTTTTTCTTTCGGTTTTTATAAAATGACCTGCTTTTTTAGCAATTTCACAAACTTGTAAACAAATATGTTGAAGATTCATAAGGGATTTTTTGGCTAATTTAGAATTTTATTGCAAGGAGATTTTTTAAAATTTTCATCTAAAACTATTCAATAAGCTAATTTTTTTAATTCATACATTTGATTGATATGGAAAATAAAGAGATAATAATTCGCTTTTATGAAGCTTTTCAAAAAGCTGATGCTAAAACAATGGTAAGTTTTTATGACGATAATATTCAATTTTCAGACCCCGCTTTTGGTGAATTAAAAGGCGAAAGAGCGAAAAATATGTGGTTGATGCTTGTTAGACCCGGAATTCAATTGAGTTTCAAAGATGTTTGGACAAATGGAAACAAAGGCGGAGCAAATTGGCAAGCAGAATATGTGTTTTCGCCAACCGGCAAAAAAGTGATTAATAAAATTAAAGCTGAATTTGAATTTAAGGACGGCAAAATTTTAATCCATAATGATAATTTTGATTTATGGAAATGGTCGCGTCAAGCCTTGGGAATAAAAGGTTTGTTATTAGGCTGGAGTAATTTTTTTAAAAAAGCCCTACAGGCAAAAGTTGGGAAACAGTTGGATAAATTTGAAATAAAAAAGGCTTGATTTATTTAAAACCAAGCCTCAAAATTTTAATGAAATATAGATTAGATAACTTTAACGTTTACTGCGTTTAAGCCTTTTTTTCCTCTTTGTACTTCAAAATTAACTTTGTCGTTTTCACGAATGTTATCAATCAAACCTGAAGAATGTACGAAAACGTCTTCTCCTGAATCATCTGGTTTAATAAAGCCAAATCCTTTGGTTTCATTGAAAAATTTTACTGTTCCTTGTTGCATTGTAATGTTTATAAAAAAATTATGCTGCAAATGTAGGTAATATATTCATACTCCAACTATTTTTTTTTCAATTAATTACATTTATAGTAAAACTGCATGAATAGATTTTAAATCTTAATAAGAAATGATATCTTGAAATGAATGGTCCAATTAAACCATCTTATAATTTTTGAGTAAATCAATTCTTGTAAAAAGCGTTAAATATTTAATTGAGCCATTTAATGAAACTAAATTTGACAAAATTTTCCTCATCTAATGAAATACAGAAGCATAAAAAAAGCAGTTAAAAGCCATTGGTTTCAAATGGGACCATTAACAGTGGGACAGCCAATGCCATCAAGTGAAATAGAAGATTTAAATCCTTTCATTTTATTACATCATGGTCGAAATATTTTTGAGGCTAATAGTCAATCTCGTTTAGGTCCGCATCCACACAGAGGTTTTGAACCTGTTACATTTCTTTTTGATGGTGAAATTGAACACAGAGATTCAGAAGGAAATATTGGAATGCTTGAAGCAGGCGATGTTCAATGGATGACAGCCGGAAGCGGCATTATTCACAGCGAAGGACCAAGTGAAAATTTATTAAAAAATGGCGGTAAACTTCAACTAATTCAACTTTGGGTGAATTTGATGTCGGTCAACAAAATGACACAACCAAAATACCAAGACATTAAAAGTTCAAAAATGCCTTCCGTTTCTGATAATGCAAATATTAAATTAAAATTGGTTTCGGGAAATTTTGAAGATAAAAAAGGGCCGGCAGAAACCTTCTCGCCCATTATTACCATTTTTGGAGAAATAAAAGCTGGCGAAAAAATTAGTTTTGACTTCAATCCCAATTGGCATACAAGTTTGTATATTTTAGAAGGTGAACTTTTATTAACCAATTTAGGAAGAGTAACGGATGAAATTTTCGTAGTCTTTAATTATGAAAATGGAATCATTGAATTAGAAGCTATTAAAAACACTAAAGTTTTATTGTTGTCAGCTGAACCAATTCTTGAAAAATTTGTAGCGCATGGACCATTTGTAATGAATAATCACAGCCAAATAAATCAAGCCATTTTAGATTATCAATCTGGGAAAATGGGTGTTTTAGATAAATAATTTTCCTTGTTTAAGTCAACCCATATTTAATTAATGGATAAATATCTAATTCTATCATTTTCGTGTTATTTTTATAATCGAAATGAAAGTAAAAAACATCAGTATTTTAATATTTACATTAGGAATATCTTTGATTATTCTTTCCATTCTTTGGATTAATTCAGAATTAAAATTTGAATTTTCGAATTTATTGGTCGTCTTGTTTGGATTCTTGATATTCAATTTAGGTTTTAGTGTTTTGCCATTTAAAAAGCCTTACCAAAGCAGAAAAAAATGGGCTCTTGTTTATTTAATTATAGGTTTATCTATTCTCGCATTAGCAGGTTTTTTAAAATTTTTTCATATTTCAGGAGTAGCATTATCGCTAATTGAAGGGACATTTTTTCTTTGCTGTGCCTATTTACCATTGTTATTAAAAAACAGATTTGAAAAATGGTTAAATTTTACTGAGAACAAAAAATTACTATTGTTTCTTTGCTTAGGCGATTTATTAAGTATTTCATTAATTTTAACAGGAAGTTTATTTCAATATCAAATGTGGCCTGGGGCATTAATTCTTTTAATCTCAGGATTAATTTCTTTAGCAACAACTTTAATTGGATGGAATCAAGTAATTAAAATTTTAGTTAGAAAAAGAAAAGAAGCTGAGGAAAACGTAAAAGCGGCTTACAAAGAAATTACAGATAGCATTATTTATGCTAAAAGAATTCAATCTGCCAAGCTTCCAGATATAAAAGAGGTAAAAAAAATATTTCCTGAATCATTTATCATTTTTAAACCAAAAGATATTGTAAGTGGTGATTTTTACTACTTATACCAAAAAAATTCAATTGATTTTATTGCCGCAGCCGATTGCACTGGGCATGGAGTTCCTGGAGCATTTATGAGTTTAATTGGTTTTGAAAAGCTAGATGAAGCTATGTCTCAATACTCAGATGTATCTGAAATACTAACTCTATTAAATAATGGGATAAAAAAGTCATTGAATCAAAATGAAAGTGATGAATCAACAAGAGATGGAATGGATATAGCTTTATGTGGAATTGATAGAAAAAATAGTAAGTTGATGTTTTCAGGCGCTAATCGCCCTTTGTGGATTATAAAAAATGAAACAAATCAATTAGAAGAAATTAAAGCAACAAAAAAGGCAATTGGAGGATTTTCTGAACAAAATCAAAAATTCGATACCACCGAGGTGCAACTAAATAAAGGGGACACCTTCTATATTTTCTCCGATGGATATACTGATACTTTTGGTGGTCCGAATGCCAAAAAAGTTACTACTAAAAAATTCAAAGAAATTTTACTTACCATTCAACATTTATCCATGCATGAGCAAGAAAAATACTTAATTGATTTTATTGAAAATTGGAGAGGAAAACTAGAACAAATAGACGATATTCTTGTGATTGGAGTTAGAATTTAGGCTAATAATAGAGACTATTTATTTTGAATCAAAACAAAAGAAATTTTTCAGTAATAAAAAGACTTAAAAGCTTTAAACATGCTTATGATGGATTAAAATCTGCCTTTTCCGAGCACAATTTTAAAATTCATATTGCAATAGCTTTTTTGGTAATTGTTGCTGGAGTACTTTTAAATATCTCAAAATTTGAGTGGCTTATAATTGTATTAACTATTTCGTTGGTGATTATTTGCGAAATAATTAACACTGCAATTGAAAAATTGGCCGATTTTATTTCGCCACAATGGGACGATAAAATTAAAGTGATTAAAGATTTAGCCGCAGCAGCTGTTTTAATTTCAGCTACCGCAGCTTTTTTAGTAGGATTAATAATTTTTGTTCCAAAAATTTAACCGAAATTTCGCTTTTATTAATGTGCTTTTTTATTTAAAATTGGTAAAAATTGGAAATATGGAGTTGTATGGTAAAATCTTAAATATTGCAATGCCAATATTTTTGCTTTTGGTTATTTTAGAAAAAATTTATGGCAAATTAAAAGGCAATGACACTGTTCCTGTTATGGATGCTATATCAAGTTTAAGTTCAGGAATGACCAATGTTGTAAAAGATGTACTTGGACTTAGTGTGGCCATAATCTCTTATGAATGGATAGTGCAACATATAGCCATTTTCACCATTCAAAATACAATAGCTGTTTATATCATAGCATTTATAGCATTAGATTTTTATGGCTATTGGGTTCATAGACTTTCGCATCAAATCAATATTTTTTGGAATAAACACGCCATCCACCATAGCAGTGAAGAGTTTAATTTAGCCTGTGCTTTAAGACAAAGCATTTCTTCTTTTGTAAATTTATTTACCTTTTTTCTAATTCCGGCAGCCATTTTAGGAGTTCCTGGTTCTGTTATTGCCATTGTTGCACCCATTCAATTGTTTGCTCAATTTTGGTACCACACACAACACATTAATAAAATGGGATTTTTAGAAAAAATAATTGTAACTCCCTCCCACCATCGTGTTCATCATGCCATTAATCCAGAATATTTAGACAAAAATCATTCACAGATTTTTATTATTTGGGATAAAATTTTTGGAACGTTTCAAGAAGAATTGCCAAATGTGAAACCTGTTTATGGAATTACTCGTCCGGCACAAACCTTTAATCCGATAAAAATTAACTTTCAACATTTATGGCTTTTAACTAAAGATGCTTGGCGAACTAAAAACTTAAAAGACAAATTTATTATTTGGTTTAAACCAACTGGATGGCGACCTGCTGACGTTGCAGAAAAATTTCCAGTTAATAAAATTGATGATGTTTATAATTTCGAAAAATACATTGTTCCTAACTCTTCATTAGTTAGCATTTGGTCAGGGATTCAATTGATTATTAACTTATTCTTTATTTCATTTTTCTTTGCTCACATTGCTCAAATAGGAAGCCCAAACATGTTTTTTTACGGAGCTTTTGTTTTAATAAGCATTTATAGTATAACCGAATTAATGGATTTTAATCCGAAAGCATTTATTTGGGAAGGTGTAAGATTGATTATGGGAATTTTTCTAATTAGTCAACAAGGCGATTGGTTTGGCATAAATTCCTATTTTGAATATGGTTCATACATTATTTTGTTTTATTTAATCTTATCATTTATAACCGTAAGTTATTTGAGCAGATTTGAGGTAAAAAAACAATTGGAAACTAATTTAAAACACACCATAAAGTAATCTACCAATAATGAAGTAGATGAAAATTCCAATTATATCGTTGGTTGTGGTGATAAATGGACCAGTTGCGAGAGCAGGGTCAATTTTTTGACGATGCAACATTAAAGGGAAAAAAGTGCCAAATAAAGCTGCGAAAATTATTACCACCAAAAGAGCAATGCTAACCGTAATGCTCAAAGCAAAAGAATCAGAAAACAACAAGTTGTAAATAAAAACTACTCCTGAACAAACCAAAGCATTCATTAAGCCAACTGTAAACTCCTTTAAAAGTTTGGCACCTAAATCCAAATGCGATAAATCATCATTGGCAATTGCCCTTACTATTAATGAACTGGATTGAACTCCTACATTTCCACCTGTAGCCGCAATTAATGGAATAAAAATGGCCATTTCAGGATGAATTTGAAGTTCTGGTTCATAAATGCTAATAACCCTTGAAGAAACAATTCCACCCAACATACCAATCAAAATCCATGGCAAACGAGCTTTAACAAGTGTCAATGCATTATCGGAGGATTCTACATTTGAAGAAACTCCTGACAATAATTGATAATCTTTTTCAGCCTCTTCTTTAATAATATCTACTACATCATCGATAGTAATTCTACCCAACAATCTTCCCAATTCATCCACCACAGGAAGAGTTTCCAAATCATATTTTTCCATTAATGCTGCTACTTCTTCCTTATGTTTTGAAGCTTGAACAGCAATTACATCATGGTTCATAATCGATGCAATTTCAGTTTTAGTTGGAACCAATAATAAGTTTTTGAGTGGCAAAACTCCTTTCAAAATATTCTCATTATCAACAACGTAAACAGTATATACTTTTTCGAGCTTTTCGGCTTGTTTTCTTAATTCTCGCAAGCATTCAAAAACATTCCAATCTAAATTGGCTTTCATAAGTTCTTTAGCCATTAAACCTCCGGCAGAATCCTCATCATAGCGCAATAATTCTACAATGTCGCTGGCTTGCTCTGAATCACGAATTTTAGAAATTACTTCCGACTTTTTTTCGTCAGATAGTTCATTTAATAAATCAGCGGCATCATCCGAATCGAGATTATCAACTAAACCTTCCGCAATTTCTTGAGATGAAATTAATTCCAAAAAACTTTCTCTGGTATCTTCATCCATTTGCATTAAAACCTCAGCGCCTTCTTCTTTGCTCAATAAAGAGTATAAGTAAATAGCTTCTTCAGTTTCTAATTCATCAAAAACCTGAGCAATATCCGCAGCATAAATCTCATTAAATTCAGCCTTCAAAAAGTCTTTGTCATCCTTTTTAACAGCCTCTTTAATGTTTACCAAATACTCTTTTGATAATTTAAAACTCATGCTTGCTTTTTTTGCGGGTCGAAAAATACAAATTTTGAACTAGGAAGCTCAAAAAATAAAGCTTTTGAGTTTTATTAATCTGTTAAATAAAAATTTAAGAAACAATTAAAAAACTGTTTGAATGATTGTATTATGTACCAAGTGCAATGACGTCTGCACTATGAAGGTGAAAGTTTGTAGAGTTGAAAAATTTATAGATGCAAAAATTAACTAATTATCAAAATTCGTAATTGTAATTAGTATTCTGCAATTTTTCTTAAAACTCTTATCCATCATCTGATAATCTATAATTGCTATACATTAAAATATCTATTTTAGCGCACCTTTAAAAAAATATCATGAATCTGGAATTTAATATAAATGAAGATAAAATGCGCTTGATGGTTTCTGACATGGAGCAAAAGCTGAATAAAATTTACTTAGGTGGTGGTCAGAAAAGAATTGAGAAATTGCATGAACAAGGCAAAATGACAGCGCGCGAACGCATTGATTATTTGCTGGACGAAGGTGCACCAAGGGTAGAAATTGGCGCATTTGCAGGGATGGATATGTATAAAGAACACGGTGGTTGTCCCTCTGGTGGGGTAGTTGTTGTGATTGGGTATGTAAAAGGTCGCCAATTTATGGTGGTTGCCAATGATGCTACTGTAAAGGCAGGTGCTTGGTTTCCCATAACTGGAAAGAAAAATTTACGTGCGCAAGAAATTGCTATGGAAAATCGATTGCCTATCATTTACTTAGTAGATAGCGCTGGTGTTTATTTGCCTATGCAAGATGAAATTTTTGCCGATAAGGAGCATTTTGGAAGAATATTTAGAAACAACGCCATTATGTCGTCACAAGGAATTATTCAAATTTCTGCTATTATGGGAAGTTGTGTTGCAGGAGGTGCGTATCTGCCAATAATGAGCGATGAAGCTCTAATTGTTGACAAAACAGGTTCTATCTTTTTAGCAGGTTCTTATTTAGTGAAGGCTGCTGTTGGCGAAGATGTTGATAATGAAACTTTAGGTGGGGCAACTACTCAATGTGAAATTTCTGGTGTTACTGATTACAAATGCAAAGACGACAAAGATTGTTTGAACCGAATTAAAAATATTGTAGATAAAATTGGCAGTTTTGAAAAAGCAGGATTTGATAGAACAATCCCAAAAGCACCCAAACTTGATCCAAAAGAAATTTTAGGAATCATGCCAGACTCGCGCGACAAACAGTATGAAGTAAGAGAAATAATTAAAAGATTGGTAGATGATTCAGAATTTGAAGAATATAAAGAATTGTATGGTCAAACCATAGTTTGTGGTTTGGCAAGAATTGAAGGTTGGGCTGTTGGAATTGTGGCTAATCAACGAAAAGTAGTGAAAAGCAAAAAGGGCGAAATGCAATTCGGAGGTGTAATTTATTCTGATTCGGCCGATAAAGCAGCCAGATTTATTATGAATTGTAATCAAAAGAAAATTCCCTTACTTTTCTTACAAGACGTAACTGGTTTTATGGTAGGTTCCAGATCAGAACATGGTGGAATAATTAAAGATGGTGCAAAAATGGTAAATGCAATGGCAAACAGTGTTGTACCTAAGTTTACAATAGTAATGGGTAATTCTTATGGCGCTGGAAATTATGCTATGTGTGGCAAAGCTTACGATCCACGTTTAATTTTTGCTTGGCCAACTGCACAAATAGCTGTAATGGGCGGTGCACAAGCTGCTAAGACACTTTTACAGATACAAGTAAGCACATTAAAAGCACAAGGAAAAGAAATAACAAAAGAAGACGAAAACGAATTATTAAAAACAATTTCAGACCGATATACCGAGCAAACTAAGCCTTATTATGCTGCTTCTAGACTTTGGGTTGATGGAATAATTTCACCTCTTGAAACTAGAAAAATTATAGGAATGGGAATTGAAATGGCAAATAACAAACCTTTGGATAAACCTTACAACGTAGGAGTTCTTCAAACCTAATCTTCTACCTTTGGGCTATTAATTATCAGTAAAAAAATGAAAAAGTTTTTAGCCCTAAGTTTAGTTTTTATAGGTTTTTTAAGCCTAGATACATCAGCGCAATGCAAAGACAAAAAAATTGTAAAAGCAGGAAATACCAATTTGCGTCCTTTTGTTACCGAATTTCATGATCATACAGTAGTTGAGTTTACTAAAAATGAAAGAAAAATAAAAGGTGTTTTAGAATTGGATGAAAATGAGGTTTATCAAATGGTATTTATAAAAGATCCAACTGTTGATGAAGCCATTGAAGTAAACATTTATGATGGTCCAGAAAGTTTTCCTAATCGTGAATTAATTTACATGGATAAACAAGGTATAGATAATTTATATTGGTCATTTAACATAGATAAAAAAGGAAAATATTACATTGAATATACTGTTCCTAAAACCAATTATGAAGAAAAAAAATACGGCTGTATGTATTACTTCGTTGGTCTTTAACTTCACCTGATTTTAGGGAAATAAAAAAGCGGCTTAAAAAAGCCGCTTTTTTTTATTTTTCTTTCTTATCTTTTTCTGAATTTTCTTCAGGTTTTTCACCTGCTCCTTTTAAATAATTAGGGAGGTTTAATCCTGCCATATTAAATAAATCATTTAATGGTGGAACTGTTTTCATCATTCCAGAAACAAAATTGGCGGTGCTTGAATTACCATTTTCGTTTGCTCCATTGCCTGAATCCCAAACCGTAATTTTATCAATCTTAATATTTTTTACTGCTTCTACTTGCGTTCTTACCAATTCAGGAAGTTTTTCAATTAACAATAATTGGAAAGCTTTATTAGGATCGCCACCTGCAGCAGCAACCACTTCCTTATAACCCTCTGCTTGTTTGGTCAAAATTTCAAACAAACCTTTTGCTTCTGCTTCCATTTTTGCATAAATAGCATCTGCTTCACCTTTTGCATTTTCTCTAATTCTTTCAGCTTCTGCTTGCGCTTCAATAATAGCACGTTGTTTGGCAATTTCAGCAGGAACAACAATGTTGGCAATTTGGGTTGAACGTTCTCTTTCTGAACGGGCTAATTCTGCTTTTTGCTCTGCCACATAAGATTCTTCTAAAGCTTTTGCTTGTTGCACTTTTTCAGCTGACATAGCTACTCTTAAAGATTCAGCTTCTTTTTCTCTTCTTAAAGCTTCCGATTGTGCAATGTCAATTTTGGCTTCATTTTCTCCTTTAATAGCTATGGCATTTGCTTCTGCGATTTTAACCCTTGTATCTCTTTGTGCTTCTGCTTTTCCAATTGATTCATCTTTTTGAGCTGATGCAATACTTACTTCTCTATCTTTTTGGGTAATGGCAATTTTAACATCTCTGTCGCGGTGTGTTTCTGCAATTTGAGTATCTTTTTCTCTATCAGCTAAAGCTTTTCCGGTCTCCCCTATTTTTTCTTGTTCAGCCACACTAATTTTTGCTTCATTAATGGCTTTGGCTGCAGCTTCTTTTCCTAAAGCTTCAATGTAACCCGATTCATCTTTAATATCGGTAACGTTAACATTGATAAGTTTTAAACCTATTTTCTTTAATTCACTATCTACATTTTTAGAAATATTATCTAAAAATTTATCTCTATCAGAATTAATTTCTTCAATAGTCATGGTAGCAATAACCAAACGCAATTGACCAAACAAAATATCTTTAGCCAATTCTTGAATTTGTTCAGAGCTTAATCCCAACAACCTTTCAGCGGCTGTATTCATGCTGTCAGATTCAGTTGAAATGGCAATGGTGAATCTACATGGAACGTCAACTCTAATATTTTGGCGACTCAACGCATTAGTTAAATTGGCTTCAATTGACAATGGTTTTAAATCTAAATAAGCATAATCTTGAATAACTGGCCAAATAAAAGAACCACCACCATGAATACATTTAGCTGAAGTTCCGCCAGTTTTGCCATAAACGACTAAAATTTTATCTGATGGGCATCTTTTGTAGCGCGAAACAATGGCCGAAATAGTGACAAACAGCACAACAGCTGCTACAACAATGATAATAATAGGTGTCATAAATTAAAGAGATTTTATACTAATTCAACAATTACAAGGTGATCGCTTTCTATTTTTACAACTTTGACAACCGAACCTGTTTCAATTATTTGATTTTCTGTTATGGCATCAATTTCATGGAAAGAGCCATTAATACTAATCATTATTTTTCCTTTACCTGATTTTTTTTCGGGAATTGCCAAATAAACATCCGCAGTTTTATTTAGTGTATTTGAAATCTTAAAAGAATTATCTTCTGAAAGTTTTTGTAATTGTTGAATAACCAAAAAGAAAATCCAAACGAACAAAATACCAACAAGTAATGAAATTGATATTAAAACAATAGGAGTTAAAAATTTGTAGAATGATATCCCAGTCCAACTAAAACCCAATAAAAAATTGATTAAGTTCCTAAAAGAAAAAAGTTGAAATGGCGCATCAGTTCCATCTAAATTACCATCAAAATCGGCATCGACACCATCACTGGCATCAGCACCAAAAAAAGTTAAAATGGTTTGAATTAAAAAAATTACGCTTGCAGGAATGGCAATATACCAAAGCGATTTATGAAGTGGGTCTAAGGTTTCTAAAATCTCCATGAGCCAAATTTAAACTAATTTTTCAATTTCAAATTATGTTTTAATTTAAATTCATTTTAGTTCAAAATTATACTTCAATTATTAAATTTGAAGTATTAGCTTAAAAATTAATTTTTTAATTGTTTAAATTTTACCTTGCTTAAAATGTTTTTTTTGAACAAAATATCGATTGAGGTTTTATAATTGCTAAATTTCGGCACTAATTATTAAACACATATGAAGAAATCAATTAACAAATTATTAGTAGTTCTCTCCTTTCTTCTTTCTTCAACAGCCTTCTCACAAACTATTCACAAAGACTATTATGATGGTAGAATTTACCTAAAATTCAAAAACGAAAATCCCTTTCAAGAGGATATAAAAAACGGTTTGGTGGCATCTAACCAATTTATTGAATACTTTAAATTAAAAGCAGACTATAAAATTGAGAAGGTTAAAAAGCCTTTCTTCAGAGCCAAATCAAATGATATCAAAAATATTATAGAAGTTCATTTTTCGGATAAAAACAAAGTTTATGAGTTAATTGAATTATTGTCGAATAAGCCTAGCATTGAATATGCTGAAATGGTTCCAATTATGCGACCAACATTAGCTCCAAACGATTTAGGAAGCGCTACAGGAACTAATAATCAATATTATCTTCACAAAATAGATGCTCAAAGTGCATGGAATTATTCTATTGGAAACCCGAATATTAAAGTAGCAATTGTTGACGATGCAGTTCAAACGAATCATCCTGACTTAGCGTCAAGTATTTGGGTTAATACTGGAGAAATTGCTGGTAATGGAATTGATGACGACAATAATGGATACATTGATGATGTTAATGGATTTGATGTGGCAGATGACGATAACAATCCAAACCCACCGACAGCAAATTTCAGTCATGGAACGCACGTAGCGGGCATAGTTGGTGCTGCAACTGATAATAATACAGGAATAGCCTCCATTGGTTTTAATTTAAAAATAGTACCTGTTAAAAGTACCAATCAAGAATCAGTTATTACAGATGCTTATGCGGGATTGGTTTATGCAGCTGATATTGGCTCTGATGTCGTAAACATGAGTTGGGGTGGAAGTGGATTTAGCCAAACTTCACAAAACATAATTAATTATGCATATTCACAAGGATGTGTGCTTGTTGCTGCTGCCGGTAACGATGATGTTTCTAGCGTTTTTTATCCTGCAGGTTATACCAACGTAATTAGTGTTGCAAGTACAACTTCAACTGATGCAAAATCATCCTTTTCAAATTATGGTTCTTGGATTGATGTTTCAGCACCAGGTTCAAATATTTACAGCACCATTCCATTCGGGGGTTATGGAAACAAATCAGGAACTTCAATGGCATCGCCTCTAGTAGCGGGTTTGTGTGGGTTAATGCTTTCTTATAACCCTTCCATGACACAAATGCAAGTTCAAAATTGTTTATTGAATAATACCGACAACATTAATTCGCAAAATCCTAATTACATCAATCAATTAGGCAGCGGCAGAATTAATGCTTTAAAAGCTATGCAATGTGTAAGTGGAACTTTAATTGCCTCACCAATTGCTCAAATTAGTTCAACTGGAATTTCATTCTGCCCCGGAAGTAATGTTCAATTTAATGCCATTTCAAATGGAGGTTTACCAACTTCTTATTTGTGGTATTTTCCGGGAGGAAATCCATCTACATCAACTCTTGCCAATCCTGTAGTTAGTTATTCAAGTTTAGGCAATTATAATGTTGCTTTAAAATTGACCAACGCATTTGGGTCTGATAGTTCTTTTCAAGCCAATTATGTGAGTATTAACCAAAGTTCACCGCAAGTTTTTTGGGAAGAAAACTTTGAAATTGCATCTTTAAACAGCGTTGGTTGGACGACAGCGAACCCTGACAATGGTATAACATGGAATTTATTTAATACTTCTGGAAATACTATTGGCACAAAATCGGCTGGTATGAATATTTTTAATTATCAATCATCTATCGGCCAAAGAGATGGATTAATTTCTCCGAGCATTAATTTTTCTAATAATAATAGTATTGTATTAACTTTTGACCATGCACACAGAAGAAGAGTTTCAACAGTTAGAGATTCATTAATTGTTTATGTTTCAACCGATGGAGGATTAACATTCCCTCACAGAGTATACAGCAATGCAGAAACAGGACAAGGAAATTTTGCAACTAACTCCATTTTAAATTCAAATTTTATTCCTAATAGCTCTGCTGATTGGTGCTTTGGTGGCGCAACCTCTGCTATCTGTACAACAATAAATTTAAGTCAATTTGATGGTTTTCCTGACGTAAAATTAAAGTTTGAAACTTACAACAGTGGCGGAAACAACATGTATATTGATAATATTAAATTGACTGGTATTTGTGCACCATTATTAGCTGCTACCGCTAGCTTTACCCAAAGTCAATCGCTTTTCTGCTCAGGTGGAGCTGTGCAGTTTAATGCCAATGCAAGTAACAATCCATCTAGTTATCAATGGACATTTAATGGTGGAACACCTGCTACTTCAAATCTTGCTAATCCAATTGTAGTTTACAATTCACCTGGTGTTTACGATGTTGAGCTAACTGTTAGTAATAATGCCGGTGCAAATGTTTACACCACTCAAAATGCAATCACTGTAAATGCTATTCCACTAGTACCAACTATTTCTCAGCAAGGAAATACCTTAGTTTGTAATGAAATTTCACCCATTTACCAATGGTTATATCCTAGCGGATCGCCAATAGCTGGAGCAAATGCTCAAACTTATAATCCACCAGTTAATGGGATTTATAAAGTAAGAGTTACCAACAATTTAGATTGTTCAAGAAATTCGGATAATTTCAATTTTAAATTTGAATCACCTAATTCGATTGACGAAAACTGGAAATCAAAATTGACATTTTATCCAAATCCAGTAAAAAATGTTTTGAATATTGATGCTCCATTAAATGGTTATGAAGTAAAACTTTTGAATAGTTTAGGCCAAATTGTTTACCAAATGCCTTCTGCACAAGAAAAAGTATTGAGAATTAATACCGAAAATTTAGCCAAAGGATTATATTTTATTCAAGTAAATCATCCACAATTTACCACCACTGAAAAAATAATTATCAGTAAATAATCAGGTTTACAAATTAAGATGTTTAAACAAAAAATCCTTTCAAATTTTGAAAGGATTTTTTTATGATCTATTAGAATCTAGCTCTTTTTCCCTTTTTGCGATTTCCGCCACCGAATCTTTTAATGTTAGGGTTAAATCCTCTTTTGACTCCAGATGATTTAAGCGGGTAACTTATACTTACTTGAAAAGTGAAAAAATTATCTTTGATTTTTGGATTTCCTCTAGTATCGCCTTCATCAGCATAAGACTTTCCTGAACCAGCTTCGTCAGAACGATAAGAAATACCATATCTTAAAGGATCAGCTTTCATAATATCTGGATTAGCATAAACCGTGCTTACATCGTCTAAATAATCAGTCCTAGTGAATCGATACAAAACTTCAAAGCCTAATCTGAATTTTCTTTTAACTGACATGTATGCGCCACCACCAACAGGTAAACTAATTGAAAAAGGTGAATAGGCTACATTTTCTGTTTTCAATTTTCGCAGGTAATAGGTTTTTCCTTCGTATTTGGTGGATGGAGCATGGTAAAATACTCCAACTCCAGCAGTTGCATAAATCCAAAATGAAAATGGAAAACTGGTATTTCTGTAATAATTATTTAACGATAAAAAAACAAATTCAACGCGAGGGGATAATTCAAACACATTATTATTAAAACTCAAATTCCGCATTCTGCGACCTTGATTTTTATCATGTTTATCTGCTCCGCTAAGCCTAGCATATGAAAAAGAACCATTGAATGAAATAAGTCGAGCTACTTCGTATCTTATAAATCCTTGAGCAGACCATCTTGTACTTTGTGGCTGCAAGCCAGCAAGCAATCCTTTGTCTTCACCTTCTTTGAGTCCAAACTCACCTATAAAGTGAGATGTACCAACACCGAATCCATAAGAAAGAGGATAGTATTGCGGGTAAGCCGTTTTTACAATTACTATGAATAAAACAATTAATCTGAATCTCATTGTTTGTAAAGATATTAATGTATTCTAAATAATGTTTTTAAATTATTTAGCCCCCAGCCTTCTTAGCTTTATAACCTTTTTGTATTAAAATTTGAACTATTTTTTCTCTAAAATCACCTTGAATAATTATTTCTCCATCTTTAACACTGCCACCTGTTCCGCATTTATTTTTAAGTTCTTTACCTAATAATTCTAAATCGTTATCATTACCAATAAAATTTCTTACAATAGAAACGATTTTCCCTCCTCTATTATTTTTTTCAATAAATACTTTGATATCTTGTTGGTTTGGCGCCAAACTTTGAACTTGTTCTTCCTCTTCTTCAATCTTTAAATTTGGATTAGTTGAATAAACCAAACCACCACTATTTTTTTTAGACATAAGCCTATTTTTTTAAATTTAGAATGTATGACTGTGTAAAAAATGCAGCGACTTTTGTGATTGAAAATATCATTTCACTGCCTGTTTCATTAATAGAGCCAGAACCAAAATAAGTAGTATCTCCTACAATTTGGTAAGGAATGTTTACACTTTGGTTGGTAAAACCTAATAATTCAGCCTCTAATTTTAAATCTTGAATATTAAAAACATTATTTAAATAGATAATACGATTGTTTTGATCATTTTTACTAACCGAAATAAAATAATTACTGATTGAATTATTCGGATTTAATTGATTGGTATTAAAAACACTAGTTAGGTGATAATTAAATAAAGTTACATAAACTGTCCTTTTAATTTGAGGAGCAAAATTACCAGAAGCATCTTTTACGCTGTATTCAATTGAATACTGACCGCAAATATTGGTATTGACATCACCTTTTTTAACAATATATTTATTGATATTGCCATCTCTATTATCCGTTGCCGAAGCTCCCTGATCAATGTAAATGTCTCCCATTGGCACAAAGATCACAGAATTTCCAATCAATGAAATTTCAGGAGGAGTTTTATCTTTTTTGAAACAAGCACTCAGAATTAAAATAAAAGAAAGAAAAACAATCTTTTTCATGGGGTAAAAATAAAAAATCCCACCAAAAAGGCAGGATTTTTTATGCTAAATAAAAATTTGTTCTTATACAGTTCTTCTTTCCTTAATACGAGCATTTTTTCCTTTTGCTGCTCTTAAGTAGAATAATCTTGCTCTTCTAACTTTACCTCTCTTTACAACTTTTATTGAGTCGATGAAAGGAGAAGTAACTGGTATAATTCTTTCTACACCAATACTGTCAGATACTTTACGAATGGTAAAAGTTTCAGTTTCGCCTGTTCCTTTTCTTTGAATTACAACACCTTGAAATTGTTGAATTCTCATTTTGTCACCTTCTTTAATTTGGTAACTTACAATAATTGTATCTCCTGCTTTGAAACTTGGTAACTCTTTACCTGTTTTTAAAGTTTCTTGAACGTATTTAATCAATTCCATAATCGAATACCTTAATAATTTATACCCTGAAATTTTGGGAGTGCAAACATAAACAAATATTTTAATTGAAATTCATTTTTTTACTCCATTCTCAAAATTTCTGCCAAGCATACTTTTTCTATATCATTTTTATCACGATAAAAAAAAGCGAATAAATTTACTCCATTATTGATTTTCAGTATTTTAGATAGTCTTTCAGGTGTCATTCTGCTGTTTCTTATCTTCACATTAAGTTGATTAAAATCTTCTTTATTTTTTATAAAATCTTTTTGTGAATAAGTCTTTAAAACCTTGTAAACATTGCCTGGAAAATTTTCATTTGTAACTTCGGAGCTGTACAAGTGAGTATTTACAGCTAATTTGCTTAAGCCAAAACGTTTAGCTAAAATTTTAAAAGCTCCAGCATTCAAAACTGAATGATTGGGTTCATATATATATTCGCTTAAATCATTTGGAATAATTTGCGAATCTTGTTCTTCAGAAAACTTAAATTCAAATTTCTGAATTCGTTTTTCATGTAGGTTTATACAACAGATTTTTGGTTCTTCTACAAAACCATGTTCAATTAAATACAAAATTTCTTTACAATCGTTTTTTACACTCACCACATGTACTTCCTTAACTCCTTTCAATTTAGATAAACAAAGTTTTATGTCTAAAAGTGGTGATGTTTTTAAAAGTATTTGATTCGTTTTTTCGAAAATTTTATGTTGAAGTTCAACAATATTTGGGCTGTAATCTTCTAATAAATAAGTTTTTCTATCAGCTTTTCTTCTGGAAGGATCTAAATAAACAAAATCAAATTGTTGCTCATTATGTTCTAAAAAATCTTCGGCTGTTTTGTTAATGAATAAAACATTATCAATCCCTAATATTTTGTAATTAAATGTTACTATTTCACTCAAATATTTTTCTGGTTCAACATGAATAATTGAATTTACCTTTTTTGAAAAAGCAAACACATCTATTCCAAAGCCTGCTGTTAAGTCAACCATTGTATTACCTGAAATGATTTGACTTTTGTATTCAGCAGTAATTTCACTGGATGATTGTTCTAAGTTTAGGGTTTTCGTGAAAATTAAATCGAAATTGGAATAAAAATTTGGCAATTTATGCTTGATTTTTTGACGACTCACAATTTGTTGAACCAAAAACTTAAACCTTTCTTGATGCGAATATTTAAGTAAAAGTTCAGCAGAATTTTTGGAAATATTTTGTTGAATAAATTCTTTTTCGGAAGCTGATAATATAAAACTGTCCAATAGTTTTTTACTGCAAAAATGGAATAATTTTCAATTTGAAAACAATAGCCGATTATCTTCGCTCCTCTTTTTTAAAGGATTATTTATTTTATGAAAAATATTTTGCTGATAGGTGCTGGACGATCTGCTTCCAATTTAATACAATACTTTTTGAAGAACGGCATTGAAAACAACTGGTTTTTAACTGTTTGCGACTTAAATTTAGAATTAGCCCAATCGAAAATAAAAGGTTTTGCAAATGCAAAAGCAGTTGAATTTGATATTAATAATGTTACACAAAGACAATTACTTATCCAATCTTCTGACATTGTAGTTTCTATGTTGCCAGCTTTTATGCACTTAAATGTTGCCAAAGATTGTTTGACTTTCAAAAAAAACATGGTTACCGCTTCTTATGTTTCAGATGAAATGAAAGAAATGAATGAATTGGTTGAAAAAGCAGGATTGTTATTTATGAACGAAATTGGTTTAGATCCAGGTATAGATCATCTTTCTGCAATAAAAATTATAAACGATTTAAAAGAAAAAGGAGCTGAAATAAGCGATTTCGAATCATATACCGGAGGTTTGGTTGCACCAGAAAGCGATAACAATCCTTGGCATTATAAATTTAGTTGGAATCCAAGAAATGTTGTTTTAGCTGGTCAAGGTCCTGCTGCCAAATTTCTGCATAATAATAACTTGAAATTTATTCCCTATCACAAACTTTTTGAACGTTTTGAATCCCTAGAAATTCCTGAATATGGCATTTTTGAGGGATATGCCAACCGCGATTCGTTAAAGTATAAAAGTGCTTACGGACTTGAAAATGCAGCCACTTTTGTAAGAGGAACTTTGAGAAAAGATGGTTATTGCGGTTCATGGAATATTTTAGTTCAATTAGGTTTAACTGACGATTCTTATCAAATTGAAAACCTTCATCAATTAACATGGAATGAGTTTTTAAACTCATTTATTCCTGAAAAAATTAAAGGAAATACAAGAGAAAGATTAGCTCAATATTTATCCATTAGTCAAACTAATTACATTAACAATATTGAATGGTTAGGTTTGTTTTCTAATGAAAAAATTCCTTTACAAAAAGCCTCTCCTGCTTTTGCTTTACAATGTTTACTAGAGCAAAAATGGAAGTTAGAACCAAATGATAAAGACATGATTGTGATGTGGCATCAATTTAAATATCGTTTAAATAATGAAAACCATAAACTTCAATCTTATTTAGTTGTAAAAGGCGATGATGAAACCTACACTGCCATGTCAAAAACAGTTGGTTTACCTTTAGCAATTTGCACAAAATTAATTTTGGAAGGAAAAATTAATTTAAAGGGAGTTCAAATGCCTTTGCAAAAAGAAGTTTATGAGCCAATTTTAAATGAGTTGGAACAATTTGGAATTGCATTCGAAGAATTAGAAATGATTTATTCATAATTTGCAACAAAAACGATAAAATCAACATTTATGAAGAAAATACTACTTTGCTGTTTGGTTTTTATTTTGAACAATGTTTTTGCTCAAAAAATTAATGCACAATTGGCGGAAGCTTTAGATAAAAATCGAAATAAAAATTTTGATGTTATTGTAATTTTCAAAAATCAAATTGATTTAAATTATTGGAAACAAAAATTTGAAATTCAAAAGACTAAACCAAAAGAAAGAGCTGGAATTTTAAAAAAAGAAATGTTACGCATTTCAAATAATTCAGTTCAAGAATTTTCTACATTTTTCAATCAACATAATAAAAATAGAACCATTGACTTTCAGCCAATTTGGATCATTAATTCGATTGCCTTAAAGGTTTCAAAAGACGAAATAGAAATTTTGAATTCTTATTCTAATGTTGAAGAAATTGTTTGGGAAAAAAGTTATCCTTTAAAATGGATTGAACCAACTGAAATGCTAATTGAAAATAATGTTTCAAAACGTTCACTAGGTGGCATTGAACCAGGTTTAGCGGCAATTAAAGCACCTTTTATGTGGAATTTGGGTTACACAGGAAGAAACATGCTTTTATACACTTTCGATACCGGAATTTGGCCCAATCATCCTGCCATAAAAAGTCAATTTTTAGGTAATAGAATGCCTTATTCCTTGACTTGGAATGCTTTTGATTCACCTTTTCCGGCAGATAAATCAAGTTCGCATGGAACACATGTAACAGGAACAGTTTTAGGTTTAGAGCGCCAAACCAACGATACAATTGGTGTTGCCATGAGTGCTTATTGTATTGCAACAGATCCAATAGTTTCCAATATAGCAGATATAAAACCACTTACACTTTTAATGACAGGTTATCAGTTTGCTTTCGATCCTGATAACAATCCTAACACAACTACAGATGTGCCAGATGTAATTAATAATTCTTGGGGACGAGATGATATTGATACAAGCATTTGTACAGGCTTTGTTTCTCAAATTTTTGATGCTGTACATGCAGCAGGAATTGCCAATGTTTTTTCAGCAGGTAATGAAGGTCCAGGAGTTTCTACAGTTGGTTCTCCAGCATTTGTTGTAACAGGTTTATTAAATTCATTCACAGTTGGTGCTTTAGATGCAAATACTGCTAATTTAAGTATCGCCAATTTTTCAAGTAGAGGACCTTCACTTTGTCCTAATTTATCAAATTCTGAAGCCATAAGACCTGAGGTTTCAGCTCCTGGAGTAAATGTTCGTTCGGCAGTAGGACAAAATCAATACTCTGCTTATTCAGGCACATCCATGGCTAGTCCGCATGTTTCTGGGGCAGTTTTGTTGCTAAAAGAAGCTTTTCCTAACTTAAGTGGTGAAGAAATTTTAGGTGCATTGTATTACTCGGCTGTTGATTTAGGAAATCCTGGTGAAGACAATACATACGGCATGGGAATTATAAACCTCGAAAATGCTTTTAATTATCTTTCATTAACGCACACTCCTACTCCACCGTTATCAAAAAAATTCGATGCTGAATTAGCCATTTCTGAAAATGTTTCTTCTATCATTTGTAATGCAAATCAAAATTTTCCTATTACATTAATCAACAAAGGCGATAGTGTTTTAACTCAGGGTGTTTTTAAAATTGTGGTAAACAATGGTGCTGAAACAACTCTTAATTGGTCTGGAAGTTTGCCAGCTGGGCAGAGTACTATTTTCAATATTAATGGAAATGGGAATTTGGTAAATGGCGATAATGAAATTTTTGTAAAGTTTGAAATAACTCAAAATCTATCTTCAGAAGAATGGGATTTTTATAACAATCATACTATTCTTCGATTCAAATTGACTGAAAGTGTCAATTTTCCTTATTTCGAAAATTTTGAATCAAAAAGTATTTCTCAAGCAAATATGATTGTTGTAAATCCTGATTTATTGCTCACTTGGGATACAATTCCTGCCACAGGAAATGGTTGGAGTCAAAATGCTGTAGGAATAACATTTTCGAATTACAATCCTAGATTGAGTCAATTAGACGATTTAATTTTGCCCACCATAAGCATTCCACAAAACTCTGCCAATCCAAAATTGGCTTTTGATTTAGCTTATCAATTTAAAAATTCAAACTTTAGTGATTCTTTAAAAATTTATGTTTCTGATAATTGTAATCAAAGTAAACAAAGGGTTTATGCAAAATCAAGAGATGCTTTAGAAACAACCGATGATGAAAGTGTAAATTTTATTCCAAACGATAGCAGCGACTGGAGAAGAGAAGTTATTGATCTTTCAAGTTTTAAAGGAGAAGACATTTTAATAACCTTCCAAGGAGTTAACAGAAGAGGAGGCAATTTATACGTTGATAATATAGCTGTTTATGATGGAGTTGACCCTGTTTTGGTTAATGAAATTGAAAATTTTAAAATTCAATTATTTCCAATACCCGCGCAACAAAAACTAACGATTCAATATCAAAATGTAATTCAAGAAAACACAAAATTCGAAGTATTTGATTTATCAGGAAAAAGTTTGCAAACTAACTTTGTTAATCAAAAAAACGGGACTTTAGAAATTGATATTTCAAATTATCAATCAGGGATTTATTTTCTAAAAATAAATAACGAGAAACAAATGGGTATTTTTAAGTTTATAAAAAACTAGGATAAATTTTGGATAATCCTATCAATTATAGATGTTAAACCCATTATGACAATTTCAGTTCCAATGCATAGCAATATAAATGAAATGATTCTTAGAAAAATACGTCTTAAATTTCTAGAGAATTTAGCAACCAATCTATCAGAATTGGCATAAAAAAAATAGACTGAAATAGACAATGCAATCATTCCAATAAAAGCTGCAAAGTAGGAGAAAAAGTCGGTTAATATATTTCCTTTGGCATATTGAGCCGATAATGTTAAAGTAACCGCAAAAGTTCCTGGGCCAACGGTTAATGGAAAAGTTAATGGATAAAAAGCTTTGTTTTTATACATTTTACCTAATTCAATTTCGGGCTTCACAGAACTTTCTTTGTTTTTATCCATTTGATCCTCATCAGGATTGTTAAGCATTTTCCAACCCATTGCTAAAATTACAGCGCCACCGCAAAATTGAATAACTGGTATGCTTATTCCAAAAAATGAAATTATCAAAGTACCAAATAACAATACAAAGGTCATGAGTAGTATTGAATTAAGCGCAATTTTTTTAGCAATATTTTTTCTTAATACATGATCAGCTTCTTCAGTTAAATTTAAAAATATTACAGAAGTTCCAATTGGATTAATGATTGGAAACAGGGTAGTAAAAGTTATAAAAACAATTTTTAAAATTTCGAGTGCTTGGTCAGAAATCATGCTCAAAAATAGTTAAATTAAAACTTAAAGCAATTTACGTTTGTATTCCTCAAGTATAGCTTGATGCATTTCTAATCTGGAAAAGGATTTAGTGATTTTTTGATACAAATTTTCTGCTCTATTTTTTAATTCATTTTCGTTTTCTAAGGCCCATTTTAACTTTTCATATAAATCGACCTTATTTTTAACCTTAAACCATGTAGCTTCAGAACGATTATTTGCCACATCAACATTTCCAGGAATTTCTGAACATAGCACAGGGCACTTCATGGCTCCTGCTTGAAGCAATACATTTGGAAAACCTTCTCTGTAGGAAGGATGTATTAGTAAATAGGATAAGTGCATATAATATTCAACATCATCACTCCAGTTAATGTGTTGAATTTTAGGATTATTTTCAATCTCTTCAGCAATTTCCTTATTTAATGGGTCTAAATCATGTTCAAAAGGCCCTATTAATAAAAGTTTAAATTCGATATTTTCAGATTGCAGAACTTTGAAAGCCTCAACTAATTCTTCAACACCTTTATCTTTGACCATTCTTCCAATCAACACCACAATCTTTTCATTCGAATTATAATTTATTTCATTTTTTATGGTGTTTAACTTTTCTTGATTCAAACTTTCAATTGAAAAACGCGATAAGTCAATTCCATTTGAACTTCCTTTGTTAATTATTTTAATCTTTGATTTTTCGGTAAATTTATTTTCAAGAATATAATTATTTAAAGAATAGCTATTGGGCCAAACATCTGTACAAGCCCAATAAGTCAATTTTTCAACTGCAATTAATATTTTTTTCATAGTGCCTTCATAAACCATTAAAGGCATTCCAGCAACAGTATGTATTCTGGTTTTTACACCTGCCATTTTTGCTGCAAGCATTCCTATTAAACCCGCTTTGGGAGTATGGGTGTGTACTATATCAGGCTTTTGATTTTTAAACAATTTATACATTTGCCACAAAGATTTCAAATCATTGAATGGCGTAATTTTTCTTGATAAGTTAATTGTTATGTGCGTGCAACCTTCATTTTGTTTAACTTCTTCAATTTCTTTGCCATCAGCACTTACAGCAATTACCTCAAAACCGCTTTCTGACATAAATTTCATTTGACCAGTAATCAAAAGCTTTAAAGAAATAGGAACAGTAGTTACTCTAATTAACTTGGGTTTTTGGATCATTTATTTTTTTTTAAAATTAATTTAAAAACATCTTATGATAAATTCAAATTAAAAAAATTAAGGCATTGTCAATAATAGTGATTGAGACGGTAAGAAAAAATTTATTGTGAAAAAAAATTGGCAAAATTGAATCTTTAAATTACAAATTATTGATTTTCTATATTTTAAACTTTTCATTTTAATAGCACGCTTGAAAATCAAAAAAAGTAATTAACAATTAGTCCTATTTTGTTGATAAAATTTCCCCTTTTAAGTTTAGGATATTAAAATATTACTAATCAGATATTTGGTAGTAAAAATCCGTCCAAATACATTAGAAAAATGCTAATCTTTTTTTTCGTTTTGTCGTATCTCTTATTGTCTGAATTAATTTTTTTTAACTTGGCAGTAACATTTAACCCCATAATGTATGTTTTTCATAAAAAAAGAAAGTGAGTTCAATCTTGAACTTTCATTGCTCAATTTACCCAACGAGCCCCCTCCTACTTGAATTTATTTTATTTTAAATTAAGAAAAAATCAAAATTATTAATCAAAAATCAACAATAATGAATAAAAAATTATTTCATTTAATTGGTTTGGTTTTAGTGTTTTTTGCATTTAGCGCAAAAGCCCAATTACCAGCCTATACATTTTCAGAAACTACTGAAACATATACAAGTGTTTTAGGGACAAATTCTACTGCATCTGGCGATGATGGCAGTCAAAACAACATCAATATAGGATTTACATTCAATCTAGCTGGAGTAAATTATACCACATTCAGCATTAGTACAAATGGATTTATAAGATTGGGAGCTGATATTGGATTTTCTTCTCATTCAAATGAATTGAGTAATACTTCTTCCCAAAGTCCATTAATTGCTGCATTGTGGGACGACAATAATAGATCAAATGGTAGAATATCTTATACTCTATCAGGTATAGCTCCAAATCAAATATTAGAAATTGGATGGGATAGCGTAAATATTGGCGGTGGTGGTGTATCCTTTTCAGCAAATAAGGCTTCGTTTAAAATTGTGCTGCATGAAACTTCAAACATTATTGATTTCGTTTATAGCAGTGCTATAGGCACCGCAGGCGGTTTATCAGCGTCCATTGGATTAAATTCAAATACTTCTTATTTAAGTGTAAACCCTGGCGCAACAAGCACAGTTTCAAGCTCAACTTCTACTTCTGTTACCTCTGTTGTAAATATTGCAGGTAAAAAATTCACATTTACTCCTCCATCTTGTCCAGCGCCAACAGCGTTAACAGTTGGCTCAGTAACGGCCTCATCTGCAGCAGCAAACTGGACAGCAGGCGGAAGTGAAACTATGTGGTATGTTTATTATGGCGCAAGTCCTTTAACTGCTCCTAATGTTTCAACTTTACCAACCGATTCAACGATTACAAATTCTTTCAACTTATCAGGTTTAAATCAATTGACTGGATATTCAGTTTATGTAAGAGCTAATTGTGGTTCGGGAGATTTAAGCTCTTGGACTTCTGTTGCTAATTTCACAACCCCAGCAACTTGTCCTCCGCCAACTGCTTTATCCACTAATTCAATAACACCAAATTCAGCAATAGCATCTTGGACTGCAGGTGGAACAGAAACTATGTGGTATGTTTATTATGGACCAACTCCTTTAACTGCTCCTGTTGATTCTACATTGCCTACAGACTCATCAATGACCAATAGCTACAATTTGACCAATTTAACTGCAAATACAAATTATGGAGTTTATGTTCGTGGAAACTGTGGTTCTGGAGATTTGAGTCCGTGGACATCAGTGGCAAATTTCTCTACGCCTTGCAATCCGGTAACAAGTTTTCCTTGGACAGAAAATTTTGATGGATTAACAACATTAGGATCATCCAATTTTCCTGCATGTTGGGTAAAACAAAATGGCGAATGGTTTACAGCAAACGATGCAACCAACACTTATAATAATTCTAGGTCAACTCCAAATTACCTAACCAATAATTGGTCTGCATCTAACGAATTTATTTGGACACCAAAATTTACTGTTACTGCTGGAAAATCTTACCAATTTTCATTTTATATGGTAACAGATGGATTGTCTGGATGGACTAACGTTGGTGTTTATACAAGTTCAAATCAAAATGGAACTGGAGCTAATTTAGTTGGAAGTTTAATTTCATCTCCTACAAATACCTCTTATGTTAAAGTTATTAGAGAATACACAGCGACTGCCAATGAAGACATTTCATTTGGAATTAGATTAAATGCATCTAGTAACCCTTGGTACATTGGCTTTGATGATTTTTCATTGATTCAAATGCCTGATGCTCCGCCAGCAATTCAACAATCGGCTGCTTCACCAACTTGTGCCGGTGGTAGTGAAATATTTATATCAGGAACACCTGCATTAAATACACTTTGGTATTGGCAAACAAACGCTACTGATACAAGTAGATCAAATTTAGTAAATGGAAATTATACCATATTTACGAATGGCACCTATTATGCAAAAACTGTTGATACCATAACAGGATTGTGGTCTTTAAATGCAAGTTCAATTACTATATCAAATATTCCTGTTGCTCCACTTCCTCCAAGCCCTACCGCAGGAGCTAATCCGGCATGTTATTCAACTACAGTATCTGTGCCAGCTTCAATGACTCCTGGTGTAAAATATTACTGGCAAAACATGATGAATGGTGTTGACACTTTAAATCCAGTTATGGGTGCTTTAACTTACACGAGCAGCGATACAATTTTTGTTTCTGCTTTTGATTCAGCAACTGGATGTTGGTCAAATACTAATTTTTTAGCGTTAATCGTACAAAATACAGTTACGCCAAATCCTAGTAATCCAATTAACAATGTAATTTGTGTTGGCACAACATCAGCCAATATTTCTGTAACAGCTTTAGGAAGTAATATTCCACAAGAAAATAGTTTTGGAAACAATATTCAATCTTTTGGACCGGCAGTGAGTTTTCCATTAACATTACCTGCACTTCCAGCTGGTGCAATCATAAACTCAACACAATTACTTTTAGAAGGGGTAAATTCAATCAATGGTTCTTATAGAAGTGAAATTAGAGTGGCATTAAATGGGGACATTACACTTTCTGCAACTCAAATTTCAACTTTAAACTCTTCAGGTTCAATAACTCCTAATCCATCAATAACATTATCAAACTATCCAATTAATGGGGGAAGTGTAAACCTAGTTCTATCTGAAACTTTTGACGATGGTGGCGCTTCAACAGCAGATGCAACTTTTTCAAATATTAAAATTGTTGTAGGTTATAGTTTACCAGCCATAGTTAATTGGTATGATGCACCAACAGGCGGTGTTTTGGTTGGCACAGGAAATCCATTTCAAGCAATTGGAAATGTGGTTCTTCCTTTGGCTGATACCATAGGGACATATAATTTTTATGCTGAAGCATCTGAAAATGGTTGTCCGAGTTTATCAAGAGTTTTGACTACAGTTAACACAAATGCTATTTTATTAGACCTAACTGCTTCGAATGTTTCATGCAACGGAGCAAATGATGGTACTTTTTCTTTGGATACAGTTATTTGCGGAACTCCACCATTCACTTATTCAGTAAATAACGGAACTTTTGGAACTATTCCTACAAACTTAGGTCCAGGCCAATATTCAATTATTGTTAAAGACTCGAACGATTATCAAACTTTACCAATCTTAATTGATATAACAGAACCAAGTTGGGTTGTTACTGCACCAACTATTGCTAATGATACCATAAATGTATGTATTGGCGCAACAAGTGCAATGATTGATTTAGCTTCGCAATCAATGGTAATACCAATTAATGTAATGGCTGCACCAACCGAAACGAATGCTGCACCAGGAGTTACATTTGCCAACTTTAATATGCCTAGCTTCCCTCCTGGAACTGTAATCAACTCAATAAACTTCAATTATCCGGGTATTCAAGCTTTGGGTGGTTCTTGGAGAGCTGATATAAATATTGGTTTTACAGGAGCATTAAATAATGCTGCCGCTGTTGGCGCTGGTGCTGCTAACAGTCCTGGAATATTTACTTATACCAGAACCATTCCTGCAAGTGCTGTAAATGGAGCAGGAAACGTTAATATTATTTATTGGGATGCATACAATGACAATACTGGCGCTGAAGCAACATTCCCACTTGGAACTGGTGTAGCATCCATAACCATTAACTACACATTAGGAAATAGCTTAACATGGTTTGATGCGGCTACCGCAGGTAACAACCTTGGTACAGGGTCAATTTTTGAAACAGTTGGAACTACTTTATTACCAAGTACAAACACTGCTGGTAACTACACTTTTTATGCAGAAGCATCAAACAATGGTTGTTTAAGCGCAACAAGATTACCAGTAACAGTTACTGTTAATACTAATCCTATGGCACCAGTTGCAACAGGCGCTTCCATTTGTAGTGGCGAAACAGCAACTGTTAATGCAACTGGAAATAGCATTACTTGGTATGATAATTCAACTGCAGGAACATTATTAGGTTCAGGCGCTAGTTATACTTCAGCTGCTTTAACGGCTTCAACCACTGTTTATGCTCAAGATAATTCAAATGTTGGTTGTGTGAGTCCTAGAACAGCTGCAACTATTACTGTAAATCCTGGTGCCATGGTACCAACCGCAACTGGATTAACCATTTGTTCTGGAAATACAGCAGCATTATCTGCTACTTCCGCTGCCGCAGCTCCATCAGTATTATTAGTAGAAAATTTTGATTATCCAGTAGATACTTTATTAAGTGGACCTTTAGCTGGTTGGACAGCATTTTCTGGTACAGGTACAAATCCAATAAATATAGATGCTCCAGGATCAACATTTGCTGGTTACATTCAATCAGGTATAGGAAATAAAGTTACAACTTTCAGCACGGGAGAAGATGTTTACAAAGCTTTTGCTACCCAAACTTCAGGTTCAGTTTATGCATCTTTTATGCTTACTCCTCTTGCTGCAACTGCAACTGCTGATTACAACATTGCATTTTTACCTAGTGCAAGCACTACCAACTTTACATCGAGACTTTACACAAAACTTGAAAATGGTACTATTCATTTCGGTATTGGTAAATCTGGTGTTCCAGCTACTTATGTTGGTGGATATCAAATAGGAACTACCTATACAGTAGTTATGAAATATACTTTCGTTGCTGGTACAACAAATGATGAAGTAAATGTTTACATTTTCCCTAGTGGAATTCCTTACTCAGAGCCTTCAACTCCAACTTTAACTATTAATACAACTACTGATGCTGTTGATATTGGCAGAATTGCTATACGTCAAGGTGCATTTGCTAATGGATTAAATCAAAGTATTGATGGAATTAGAGTATTCACAAACTGGTCAGAGTTAAATGTTGGAAATATTAAATGGTATGATGCAATGACGGGAGGAAATTTATTAGCTAATTCAGCTGGTTATACAACCCCTGTTTTAAACACAACTACTACTTATTATGCTCAAGATGAAACTGCTTTAGGTTGCAAAAGTGCTAGAGTTCCTGTTATGGTTACAGTTAATCCAACACCTTTAGCTCCAACAGCCAGCAATACATCTGCATGTTCTGGAAGTTCTGCAGCCTTAAGTGCAACTGGAACTGGAACACTTGGATGGTATACTGCTGCCACAGGAGGTTCATATATTGGCGGAGGATCTTCTTTAAATTCTCCATCTTTGACTTCAGCTACTTCTTATTTTGTTCAAGATAGTTCAGCTTTAGGATGTATAAGCCCAAGAACTCAAGTTGATGTTACCATCAATAACCCTACTGTAATTACAACTCAACCAATTGGAGGAGTAATTTGTGAAGGTTCAGCAGGTCAATTTGTAACAGCAGCTTCAGGAAGTGGAACAATTACCTACCAATGGTATAAAAATGGTTCTATCTTAACTGGTGTAAATACTCCTACATTAACAACCACAAGCATTGCTCTTGCTGATGCTGGTACCTATTATGTTGAAGCTACAGGAATTTGCGGAACAGTTGCTTCCAATAGCGCGATTTTAATCGTTAATCCTAAACCAGTTGCTTCATTTACATCAGGAACTGTTAATTGTACAAATGGACCTGTTCAATTTAATAATACTTCTACCATTTCTTCTGGAAGTATTAATACTTATAATTGGTCATTTGGAAATACTTTAACTTCAACAAACATAAATCCTTCTACAACTTACGCATCAACTGGAAATTATAATGTTCAATTGATTATTAGTTCATTTGATGGTTGTTTAGACACAGCCTCAGCTCAAATTTCAGTTGTTGCTGGTCCATCAGTTTCAGCCACTACATTAACACCAGCAATTTGTGAAGGTGGAAATGCTGTATTAACTGCAACTGGCGCTACTACCTATGCTTGGCAAGCTAACACAACGCTATCCGGAACTACTGGTGCTAGCGTTACGGCAACTCCTGCTAACACAACCACTTATACTGTAATTGGTTCTGAAAGTAATGGTTGTTCAAGCTCAGCTTCAGTTACTGTAACAGTAAATCCAAATCCAGTTTTATCATTCAACCAAAGTCCAGCAGCACTTTGTGGTCCGCAAACTGCAACCATTTATGTTTCTGGTGCTAATTCGTACAATTGGACAGCTAATCCAAGTATCACCCAAAATTATGGTGATTCTATTTTAATTAATCCAACTACTTCAACCATTTATTCGGTTACTGGATCTATTACAGCTACTGGTTGTTCAACAACTAACAATTATACAGTTAGTATTCTTCCATTGCCTCAAGTAAACTTAGGTTCAGTAATTGAAGTTTGTGATGGCAATTCAGTTGTACTTAATGCCGGTAATGGTTTTGCAACCTACACTTGGAACACAGGCGATACGTTATCATCTATCTCAACCGATACAGCTGGAATTTATTCAGTAATTGTTACAGATGCGAATGGTTGCTCTGGAAGCGATGATGTGGCTGTAGTTATCAATTCAAATCCTGTTGTTAACTTAGGTAATAACGTTACTAGCTGTTCAAACCAAACGGTGACTTTAAATGCTGGAAGTGGTTTTGTAAGTTACGATTGGAGCAATGGTGCAACAACACAAACAATTAATCCTACAAACACAGGAAATTATATTGTAAATGTGATTAATAATAATGGTTGTGTTGGAACTGATACTGTTTTTGTGACAATCAATCAAGCACCAATTATTAATTTAGGCGCTGATACTACCATTTGTTTAACTGGCAGAATTACTTATTTCTTCCCTGGTTTCACCTCTTCAGTTTGGAGTACAGGAGATACTAGTCCTTCGTTGTTATTAATAGGTGATAGTTTGAATTTAGGTCCTAACACTATTTCACTAACTGTTACCGATGCTAATTCTTGCACGGGTACTGATGAAATAATTATTACTGTTTCAGAATGTGTTGGTGTTGAAGAAACTGTATTTAGCAATGAAATTAATCTTTATCCAAATCCTTCTAGAAACTTTGTAAACATAGAAGTGAGTAAAGAATTAAAAGGTGATGTAATGCTAATGGTTTATGACCAAAACGGTAAATTAGTTTACCAAAACAACACGAATTCTAATGGTAATTTCAACCATGTAATTAATGTAGAACAATTTAATGCTGGTATCTACACTATTCAATTAGTAAATGGAAATCAATCTGCTACTAAACGTTTTATAGTGCAATAATTGGTTAACTAGTAAATAAAAAAAGCCACCTCCATTGAGGTGGCTTTTTTTTATATCATTAATCAAATCATTATTAATTACAGCGATACAAAACCAATCTTATTGCTAATAGAATCATAAGCTAAACTACTATTGAATTTGGCAGTATTTGTTAAATCACTGGTGGTGAAAATATAAGTTCCTGGAACAGATAAGGGTATTGAATTATCAGGTTTAGCATAATTGACTTTAGCTGCCTCCAAAAAGACTATTTTCTCTTTTGATGGAAGCCATTTTTCTACTTTTACTGTATCTATAATGGTTTTTATTTGAAAAACTGTGTCAACTGTATTTTTATAAACTATACTATTTTGTGGCCATTTAGTTACATCTTTTTTGGCCATAAATCCTAATCCAAAAAATAAAAGAATGGAAGCTGCCATTTGCCAAGCAGGGACCTGTTTATTTAAAATGTTTGAAAAGATAAAAACCTTATTATGTTTTTTATCGAAAGCGTTTAAAAGAACTTTTGGCGTTTTTGAAAGCTTATTTACATTTAATTTTTCAACTTCAATTATTTGATGCTGAATAAATCTAAGTTTTTGATATTCATCTTCACTTAACCAACTAAGCACTAAAGATTTTTCGGTCAAATTCAATTGACTGAAATCTTTTTCTATGATTAATTCAATCAATTCTTGTGGTAAATTTTCGAATGGATTCATAATTTGAATGAATGATTAAAGATTTTAAATTTTTCTGATAATGAATGAACTAAATTAAATAGTCTAGATTTTACTGTTCCTTCCGGTATATTTAATATTTCTGCTATTTCTTTTAGGCTAAGTTCTTGTTGAAATCTAAGATTATAAAGTAATTGGTTATTGATATCAAATTCCTTATAAACCAAATCAAGATGTTTTTTAAATAATTTATAATCCATCATTTTATCGGCATTGGCAGCTATAAATTGATTTTCGACAGACTTAATTATTTCATGATTTTTTGCTCTATTTTCTAAATTTCTCCATTCATTTTTACACATATTTATAGCTACTGTATAAATCCAAGATGAAAATTTTTTTGAAGGATCAAAATTGGAAGGATTTTCAATGATTTTTATAAATAAATCTTGAGTGAAATCTTCAGCTTTTATTGAATCATTGAGTGATTTGCTAAAAAACCAAAACATTTTTTGATGGTAACGCTTATACAAAGTTTCAAAGGCATTTTTATTACCATTTGCTTGCATTTGCATTAACTGTTCATCAGAAAAATGTTTGGTTTCTTTCTTAAAAAATAGCATGAAGCCTTTTTATTTGAAATAATTTTTTAATTCCTCTTCTCTATTAGCATCTTTAGCGATAAGCATTGCTAGTTTTTTCATTTTTTCAGCTTTTGCGTTTTCACCAGCCAAATTATAATGTTCATGCAATTTTACTAATGGCGCTAGGTAATTCATATTTATAAACTTAACAATACCTTGGGAAATGTCAACATTAAATTGAAAATTTAAATAATCTAAAGCCATTTTATTTTCAAAATTGTTTTTCAAAATGGCTATGTTGTCCATTTCTGATGTTGAATATTTTAAAGCCAAGCCAGTTAAATATAGATTAGAACTTACTGATTTTGTAAAATTTTCACCAAGTGTTAAAGCAGTATAAACAGGTCTTTGATTTTTATTTTCAGCAATTATTTTAATGATGTTTTCAATGAAGTTTTTATTTCCTTCCTCACTTTCCAAAGGATCAGAAGATAAGGCAGGTAAACCAAATTCTTTGAAGATTTTCTCTCTATAATTTTTTAAATACAATAAGCTTAAATTAATCAAGCTTACATCTTTTCTATATCCTTTAGCTTGCAGAATTAAAATTGGATAGGTGTCATTATCGCCATGTGTTAGTACAATGGCATTGGGTTCTAATCCTGATAAAACGTTGTAATTGTAATTTAAAAGTCCAGGAGAACATTCGCCTGTATCGAACCATTGATTTAAATATTTATCACGGTTCACAAAATCGCGGGCTATTTCAGCCTGGGTAGCCATATCAATCAATACCTCAAAGCTATTTGGATTTAATTTATATGCTTTATCTAAATATGGCAAAAGGCTTGGGTCGTTCCAACCGTTCATCCATTTCACAAAATTAAATTCGAATGAATTAGGAACGTTTTTTTCCATTTCATCCACAATTTTTTTAAGTCTTTCAAATCTATTATGGCTTTTTCCTGTTTGGCTCTCTGATGTTAGATGCGCATTTCTGTTAGCCCGGTAATAGTTAAACCATGCATCTGCATTTTTAGAATTTTTCGAAATTTCTTTTTTCCAAAGTTCTATTTGTTCTAAGTAATATTCATTTGACTTAGAAACTTTGGCATAACCATAAATTTTTTCTGGTTTTTGCGCGAAGCTAGGTGCAGCAAAAAAAATGATTAAAAAAAGATTTAAGATGTGAAGTTTTGTAGTTTTCATGTTTATGAGCATTTTTTGTTTGCTCTTAATAAACACTCAACTCAAATAGGTTCAATAATATTTTATAATTAATTGATTTTCATTAAGTAAAAATCTCACAATCCAATTTTCGAATAAATCTCAGGAATACATGGATATTCAAATAAACATTTTTCTTTCACTTGTTTAGCCACTGTTTCTGGAACCATTTCTTCCCAACCCTCTTCTCCTCTTTTTATCATAGCCAATACATTATCAGAGAAAATGTGAAGCAAATGATAGTTTACATTTGGCAAAGCTTCAATTTTGTTGTTGTCTTTCAAAAACTTCAATAAGCCTTTCATATTTTCAGGCAATTCGAAATTATCGAAATTAACTACTTCGTTGGTGTTAGGTTTAAAAGATGGATAAACATACAATTTAACATTGTTGCCAAAAAGTTTACCAAAGGCTTCCAGAATTCCTCCGTTTAGTTTGCTGTAATAATATTCATCAAATACATTAATGAAATTGTAAATACCTAAAACTACTCCAATTTTGTTACCTCTCGAAAATGGATTGAGGTATTCAACCAATTGATAATGTTCAGCATATCGGGTTATTAAAACGGATTTATTTAAGGAGCATAAAATATCAACTCTATCTAAAAAATCCTGATCATCAATTTCGCCACCAGCTGATAAATTTTGCAATGTAAGCGCTGAAACTTCTACTACATTATCTGAATCAACGTCTGCTTCATTTAAAAACTCTTCACGGCTCGATTCAAACATATCGATATTAACTTTAGTAACAGGCCTAAAACGACCACCTATTACCAATATATTTTTTTTGTACAAGGCATCCATTGGTAGCATTACATTGCCATCTGCACCAAACATGGAAGCATCAGACAAACCATTTTTTACCAATTTTAAACTTAGTAATCTATTGTCGATGTGTTTAAAATCAGGTCCAGTTAATCTAAAAAAGTTGATTTCAATTCTTTCTCTTCCAATTTCATGAATCAAAGAATTTAACAAACTTTCGGGGTGATTATGCAAATACATACATGCATAAATTAAATTAACGCCTAATATCCCAATAGCTTCTTGTTGAAGCACCGGATTTGTGTCATTTAGGTTGACATGAATGATACAATCATTAGGTTCAGAATCTGGTTTTAATTGAAATCGCAATCCAAGCCATCCGTGACCTTTGTTGGTTCTGGTATAATTGATGGTTTGGATGGTATTAGCAAATGTGAAAAATTTAGTAGTGGATGATTTTGAATTTAATTGTTCTAACAATTGCGCATATTCAATATCCAACATCCTAATTAATCGAGGTTCACAAACATAACGTTCGCAAGTACCATATACAGAATCAGAAATACGCATATCATAAGCTGAACGCGTTTGAGCAATAGTTCCGGAGGCTGCACCAGACTTAAAAAAATTAGCTGCTACTTCTTGCCCTGCTCCAATTTCGGCAAAAGAGCCATAAATGCTTGGATCTAAGTTAATTTTTAGTGCTTTTTCTTTTACTGTAAGCTCTCTGTATTCTTTCATTTTATAATGAATTAATGTATTTAAATGTTTTTCCAATGTTGTTAATTACATCAGAAGCCAACATACTTTCTATTGAACAATTCTCTAAAGCCATATCTGCGGCCAATCCATGAATATAAACCCCTAAAATGGCAGATTGTTGTGGATGATAGTTTTGGGCATTTAATGCTGTAATTATTCCAGTTAAAACATCTCCACTTCCGCCCTTGGCTAAACCTGCATTTCCAGTTGAATTAAAAAAAACATTTCCATCGGTTCCAACTATAGAAGTATGCGCTCCTTTTAAAACCGTAATTACTTTATATTTTTTTGAAAATTCGATCTGTAAATTCAACCTTTCGAAACTATTATTTGATTTTTGGGCTAATTTCTCAAATTCTTTTAAATGTGGTGTTAATATTGTGTGAGGATATAGAAAATTTAACCAAGTTTTATTTTCTGATAATATGTTAAGCCCATCGGCATCAATGACCAAAGGAAATTTTTTGTCATGAATTAAGAACTTTAAAACATTGGCTGTTTCTTGCTCAAGGCCAATTCCAGGGCCAAAACCATAAGATGAATAGTGCTTTTTTGGGTGCTCAGTTATATAGTTTTCATTACTATCTAATTCTACCATTAATTCAGGGAAATTAACCACCAATGAAGGATAAGCTGAACTAGGAATTTGAATTGTTGTTAATCCAGACCCTGATTTTAAACACGCTGCGGCTGCCATTAACGCTGCACCAAATTTTCCTTTACTTCCGCCAATAATCAACGAATGTCCACTCAATCCTTTATGTGAAAACTTTGGCCGTTTTTTATAGATGTTTGAAATAAGTTGTTCATCTACAAAATAGTACTGATGATTTTCATTTGATTCTTCTATTATTAAACCAATATCTAAAACCTGAAAATTTCCAACAAAAAATCCAGTTTCAGGAAACAAAAAACTAAGTTTTGGAGCATGAAATGTTAATGTAAAATCAGCTTTAATTGTGTTGTTTAAAGTGTTCTCCATCCATTTATCAGGATGCAAACCTGAAGGCACATCTATGGCAATAACATAATTTTGGCTTTCATTAATTTTTAAAACCAAATCGGCTAAAAATCCTTCTAAGTTTTTTTTAATTCCAATTCCAAAAATGGCATCAATTACAATGGAATTTGGTTGTAAATAAATTTCTGATGTATTTTTAATCTCCTCTAAAACAACTCCTGTATTTTTTAGTTTTTCAAAATTGATTAAAAAATCGTTTGCTTTTTTTCCATCAAAATTGGGTAATAGAACTTTTACTTTAAATCCATTTTGGTTTAAAATTCGGGCAATGGCCAAACCATCACCGCCATTGTTTCCTATGCCACAAATTATGGTAAAATGTTGATTGGGTTTAAAATTTTCGATTATCCAGTCACAACATTTTTGTGCTGCAAATTCCATCAAATCAATTGATAAGATGTTTCTTTTTTGGATAGTGACTGAATCGGCTTGTTTTAATTGACTAGCAGAAAGAATTTGCATGGCGCAAATTTACGATTATCAATTTAAAAGAAGAACAGATGTAAGATTAAAACAAAAAATCCCGAAAATAATTTTCGGGATTTAGTAGCGAGGGGGAGGCTCGAACTCTCGACCTCAGCATTATGAGTGCTGCGCTCTAACCGGCTGAGCTACCTCGCCATTTTTTTTACGGGCTGCAAATATAGCCCTTTTGTAAATAAAACGAAATATTTTTTATTCAATATTTTAAAAAAGTCATAAGTTTCTAAAAAACAATTACTTGCTTTTAAAATTATTTTTAAAACCTATTTTACCATAAACTCATCCATAAAAATAATTCCCATTTCGCCTGCTGATAGGTGCCATGATGGCATTTTTCCGGGATCCAAAACTTTTACTCTTAAATATCTTGCTTTGCTAACTTTTGACTTCCCTTTAATTTCAAATGTTTTAGCTTCTTCATCAAAAGGCAATAATTCAGGATAAGTAACATTTAAAGCTTCACTAAAATTAACGTTATCACTTGAGGCTTCTACAATCATACCTTTTGGAGGGAAAATCCACGAGCGACTTTCTTTTAAAAAGCTTCCAGATAATGTATCAATGTTTTTTTCTGTACCCAAATCAAGTGTAAATTCTATATCTCGCCCTTGAAATCCTTGCCAAAAGCCTTTTCGCCAGTTTTCTGAGCCTCTTATTCCGTCAATCAAACCATCTTCACCATCAGCAGTGTAAGAAGCCATAAATTTGCTTTTGTAAGTCACTTTCCAATTGTTAGGAATTTTGTAAAATTTAGCTGAAACTTGTTTACTTATTTTTCTACCATTTTTACCATTAAAAACAGTATAAGCCACAATAGAACTGTCACTTTTTATGTAAAATGGTTTGCTGTATTTTCTAAAGTTAAAAGGCGGTTTTTTATTTTCATCATCCAAATTATACTTTTTGGCATCGTATCCCATAAACATGATATCGTATTCGGCAGGAGCGTTAATTTTAACCAAAACACTATCTCTAAAGCTCATTTTACCTTGAATAGATGGGATAGTTGCAATTTCATCTTCCTCCATTTTGGTTAAATAATAATTGCCCTCTCCTACTCCAAATTCAGCTCCAGGAGTATCGCTTAGGGTAAATTCTAGGTTCACTCCATTTTCTAAATCTGAATGATTTAAATACGATTTGTTATAAATCGAACCATTCATTTTTAAAGATGATATATATTTTCCTTTTCCTGTGGTTGAAATTTTAATCAATTTATTGTTTTCAAGCTTTATGCTTAAATTTTGAAAAATTGGTTTACTGATATGATATGTAGGAATTCCGGGGCAAACTGGATATAAACCCATTCCAGCCATTACTAACCATGCACTCATTTGGCCGCAGTCTTCATTGCCAATCAATCCATCGGGATTATTTTTATAAAAATTTTCAATTATTTGATTTAATATATCTTGGCTTTTATGCGGTTTTCCGAGGCTATGATATAAAAATGCCATGTGATGACTAGGTTCATTTCCATGAGCATACTGACCAATTAAACCTGTGATATCGGCTTGCTGACGACCTGTTAATTCAGAGTTTTCTGTAAATAATTCATCTAGTTTTTTCTCAAAATTTTGATTACCTCCATGCATTTTAATTAAACCCGCCAAATCGTGCATCACAAAAAAAGAATATTGCCAGCTATTGGCTTCAGTAAAGCTATTAGTGACCATTCTAGGATCGAATTCCGATATAAAACCACCATTAATTCTTGGTCGCATTAATTTTGTTTCGTTATCGAAAATATGTTTCCATCCTTGCGCTCTTTGGCTAAAATAGCTGTATTCAGCATCGTTTTTAAAAGCTTTAGCCATTTGTGCAATACACCAATCATCATAAGCATATTCAAGTGTTTTTGAAACAGATTCATGCTCATCTTCTATGCTTAAATAACCATTTTTTATGTATTGCGGCAAACCCAAATGATTCCAAGTGGCACTTTTTAGCATAGCATTTAAAGCTAAATCTCCATCAAAATCGGTAATTCCTTTTTTATAAGCATCGGTTATAACACTCACTGAATGATAACCAATCATACAATCGGTTTCGTTAGCAGCCAATTCCCAAACTGGTAATCTTCCACCTTGTTGGTACATAGCCAAAAAAGTTTTTATAAAATCGGCTGTTCTTTTGCGGTTGGTTATGGTCATCAATGGATGATAGGTACGAAAAGTATCCCACAATGAAAAAACTGAATAGTAATTAAAGCCATTTGCTTTGTATATTTTTTTATCGAAACTTCTGTAACTTCCATCTACATCCATAGCAATGTTAGGCTGAGTCATAGTGTGATACAAAGCGGTATAATAATTTGTTAAATAATCTTGATTATCAGATATAATCGTATATTTTCCTAACTCGTTTTTCCAAGCTTTTTCAGCATCTTTTTTAAACTTAGCAAAGTTAAAGTAAGCCATTTCAACGGCCATATTGTTTAATGCTGCTTCTGCACTGGTTGTAGATACCGAAACTCGAACATTCAATGGGCGACCCGAATAGGCTTTAAATCTGAAATTTATCTTCAAATCTTTATTGTCAAATTTTTTACCTGAATTAACAATTTGTCCATCTTTTAAAGCTTGAAAATCGAGAATAGGATCAGAAAAATCCATTACGAAATAAATAAGTTGATCTTGTGCCCAAGCTTTACTTCTGCGCATTCCTGAAATTCGCTGTTCATTTTCAATTTTCAGAAAAACTTCAGTTGCCATATCGCGATGGGTAAAATCAAGCAAAAGATTCGCACTATCGGTTGTTGCTGGAAATTCGTATTTGTGCAAACCAACCCTTGTTGTGACAGTAAATTCGCATGAAATACCATTATTTAGCTGCACGGCATAAAATCCCGGACTAGCTTTTTCATTTTCATGTTTAAACTTTGTTCCATATTCAGTTGGTTTAAATTTTGCAGTGCCTAAAGTGGGCATCAACATTATATCTCCATAATCTGAAACTCCGGTTCCACTGAGGTGTGTATGCGAAAAACCATAAATAATTGAATCGCTGTAATGATAGCCTCCACAACCATCCCAACTGCCGTCAATGCGTGTATCTGGACTCAGTTGCACCATTCCAAAAGGAACTGTAGCTCCAGGAAAAGTGTGTCCATGTCCGCCCGTTCCGATAAATGGATTCACTAATTTTAAAACATCATTAACTTGGGCTTGTGAGGTAAAAACAAAAAATAGATAAATAAAAAATAAGGACTTCTTAATTAAATGCATTGCGAAAATTATTTTAATGACCTGCTGAAACATTGGCATCATAGTCAATGCCTTGATTTTTTAAAATTGATTTTACTTTAAATCCATAAAATGCTAAAAATGCAAAACCTAAAAAAGGTATAAAATAAGATGGTTGAATACCAATTTTATCAGCTAAAAAACCTTGAATTGGCGGTAAAATGGCACCTCCTAAAATCATCATAATTAATAACGATGAACCTTGGTTGGTATATTTTCCTAAACCTGCAATGGATAATGAAAAAATACATGGCCACATAACTGAGCAAAACAAACCACCTGAGATAAATGCATATAAAGCAATTTTCCCTTCAGTAAACAAACCTATCAGCATCATAACTGCTGCTATTGATCCAAATAAAATCATGGTTAATGCTGGTTTATCGTTTGCAAGAAAAAATCCTGCAATTAAAATTAAAATGTAGGGTAAAAAATTAATCAAATCATTTACTGGACTGCCTTTAACGTAGTTTACAGCTAAAATTACTGCAAATGCCAAAAAAGGAACCAAAAACTTCATTGCTTTATCAAAAACTGATTTCAATTCAAACACTTTGATGGCGCCAACCCAGCGGCCAATCATTAAACCACCCCAATAAAGTGAAATAAAATGAACTGTATTTTCAGCACCCAATCCCAATATATTTTCTTGCTTCATTAGTTCAGGCAAATTACTTTGAATAGTTACTTCTGTCCCCACGTAAACAAAAATGGCCAACATTCCCCAAATGATTTGTGGGAATTTTAAAGCTCCAATATTTTTTTCAAGATTTTCTTCGGTTTTTATGGCTGGTAATTTTGACAATCCAAGTATTAAGGCAAATATTAAGAATGCTGCAAACAAAGCTACATAAGGTGTTTGAACGGCATTCATACCAACTTCAGCTTGAGTTGAACCTTCAATATTTCCAAAAATAGCATAAGCAACTACTAATGGTCCTATGGTAGTTCCAAATGAATTAATGCCGCCTGCTAAACTAACTCTATGCGCTCCAGTTTCAGGATTACCTAAAGCTATAACATAAGGATTGGCCACAATTTGCTGCAATGCAAAACCCAAAGCAACTGTGAACAACGAAAAAAGCATCAAATAAAAAGAACCCATTCCTGCAGCAGGCACAAAACCCAAAGCCCCAATAGCTGAAATGCATAAACCAAGAATTAAACCTTTTTTGTAGCCAATTTTGTTGAGCGGATCACCTCCAGCTAACGAAATCAAAAAATAGACTAATGAGCCAATAAAATAAGCAATATAAAAGGCAAAATCAACCAATTGCGATTGCCATTGGGTTAAATCAAAATTGCTTTTAAAAATAGGTATCAAAATGGTATTGGAAGCTGCAACAAAACCCCAAAAGAAAAAGACAGAAATTAAAATCCACAATGAAAATTTACTCGATTTGGCTTCCATAAATTATTTTAAAAACGCCAAAATAAGGCCTTTTTAAATTTGATAAACTTTTTTAAAAAAAGAATATCAACAGATTATCAAAATGGATTTGAGAATTTAACTTTTCACAACCCTACTTGGTACTTAGTACAAACTGATTGTTACTCTATTTTTAAATTTATCGATCCATCTTGGCTTTAATAAATTGTTACGTTTGCAGCCGGATTTTTAAAAATGATTAAAGCAAAAAAGCAAACGCTTATTTTAATTTTAGGTGCTTTAGCAGCCATTGGCCCTTTTTCCATTGACATGTATTTACCGGCATTTTCAGTTATTTCTAAAGATTTAGATGCTGATATTGCCAAAGTTGGTTTAACGCTTTCTAGTTTTTTTATCGGAATTTCATTAGGGCAATTAATTTATGGTCCCATTTTAGACCGTTTTGGCAGAAAAATTCCTTTACAAATTGGTTTAATTATTTATGTAATTGCTTGTGTGAGCTCTGCTTTATCAGGCAGTATTGAATGGCTCATTACCCAACGTTTTTTAATGGCATTGGGTGGTTGTGCCGGAATGGTGGCCACTCGCGCTATTATTCGCGATATTTTCCCAGTTACCGAAATAGCCAAAATATTTTCGATGTTAATGCTCGTTATGGGCATTGCTCCTATCATCGCTCCAACTGTTGGAGGTTGGGTTTTAACATTTAGCAATTGGCGTGTAATTTTTTATATTCTTGCCACTTTTGGTTTTTTATTATTGCTTTTGGTTCAATTTTTTCTTCCTGAAAGTAAAATCACTGATAAATCGGTTTCCTTAAATCCAAAAGCCATTTTTGAGTCTTACATTAAGGTATTTAAAATCAGGAAATTTTTATTGTTTACCATTGCTGGAGGCACTGGAATGGCGGCCATGTTTGCTTACATTGCTGGTTCTCCTTTTGTTTTAATGAAAATGTTTCATTTTTCAGAAGCAGAGTATGGAATGCTTTTCGGGTTAAATGCTTTTGGTTTTATATTGGGAAGTCAATTAAATCGAGTTTTTTTAAAGCATTTTAGCAGCCTACAAATTTCAAAAATTGCTACTATTGTAATTGTTTTTTTAGGAGCTACTTTAACTGTTAACAGCTTTTTTCCGCAGCCAAACGTTTTTATAATGTTAGCTTCTATATTTATGTTTTTGTTAAACTTAGGCTTGTTAGCACCCAACACTTCAGCTTTAGCTTTAGAACCATTTAGTCAAAATGCTGGCATAGCATCGGCTTTAATTGGAACTTTGCAAATGATTTTTGGTGCCCTAGCCTCTGTTGCAGTTAGCACATTTCATAATCAAACTTCTTTACCAATGGCGCTAACCATGGGCGTTTGCGGACTATTCAGTTTTATATCACTTACATTCATAAAAAACAATCCTCGCTAAAGCTCACATTTGATTAGCTTTGCCGAATAATTTATTTGTTCATTTTATGAGTTTCAAAGAGCTTAATCTTAATTCCGCATTGTTAAATGCCATCAACGATTTAGGATTCACCCAACCTACCACCATTCAGCATAAAGTATTTTCAGAAGTTATGGCTGGAAAAGACATAGTTGGCTTGGCACAAACAGGAACTGGTAAAACTTTGGCTTATTTACTTCCATTGCTTAGGATGTGGACATATCAAAAAAATAAAACACCTCAAATTTTGGTGCTTGTTCCAACCCGCGAATTGGTTACACAGGTTTTAGAAGAAGTTGAAAAACTAAGCAAATACATGAATTTTAGTGCTACTGGCGCTTATGGTGGAACTAATATAAAAACACAAATGATGGCCATTTTAAATGGTGTCGATTTGGTTGTGGCCACACCAGGAAGATTAATTGATTTGCTTTTGAACGGAACCATCAAAACCAAAGGCATTAAAAAATTGGTTATTGATGAAATGGATGAAATCATGAACTTGGGTTTCAGAACTCAATTGAATAACATTTTAGACTTATTACCTCCAAAACGTCAAAACCTTTTGTTTTCAGCCACTATAACAGATGAAGTAGAACAATTGTTAGATGTTTATTTTAACAATCCTGTTAAAATTGAAGCTGCACCAATGGGAACTCCTTTGGAAAACATTACTCAAATATGTTATGAAGTTCCAAATTTTAATACCAAAGTAAATCTCTTGAAATACCTCTTGGCAAACGATTCAGAAATGAATAAGGTTTTAATTTTTACTGCCACTAAAACTTTAGCCGATGAAATTTATGAGTTATTGTTGACTGAATTGCCCGATGAAATTGGTGTAATTCATTCTAATAAAGCACAAAATGCTCGTTTTTTAGCAGTAAATCGATTTAAAGAAGGTTCTTACAAAATTTTAATTGCCACCGATTTAGTGGCACGTGGAATTGATATTTCTGAGGTTTCGCATGTTATAAATTTAGATACTCCACAAATTCCAGAAAACTACATTCATAGAATTGGTAGAACTGGAAGGGCCGACAAAAAAGGAATTGCTATCACTTTTACTTCTGTTTTTGAAATGGAATCGAAAGATGAAATTGAACATTTAATGAATTTCACTATTCCTGTGAAAGCGCTTCCTGAAACGGTTGAAATTTCAGATGTTTTAATTGCTGATGAAAAACCAAGAATTGTAATGCCAAATTACAAAAACAAAAAAAGCAGCGAAGAGGTTGGACCAGCATTTCATGAGAAAAAAGCCAAAAACAAAAAGGTGAACCAAAACATGAGGCGCTCAGAAGCTTTGCGTGCCAAATATGGAAAACCAAAAACAAAAAGGAAATAATTTAACTCCTAACAAACAAAAACCTCAATCCTAAAGTAATATAGGCTGCTTTTGCTTCTTTTAGGAATAGAGTTTTAGGCTGATTGTAAAATCTATCTAAAACATAATCTTCCTCCAAAAAACCACTGACATTGTGCTGATACATGGCATCAATCCACAAAATTTCAGTTTTAAAGGGTTGAAAACTAAATCCTGTATTTATACCCACTTGCAATTCTTTTGGGTTATAGAATTTATAATAATCATCATAAGATACATAAGCAATTGAGTTCCTATCAACCTGCGAAATATCAATAGAAGCGAATGGAATAAAAGAAGTAAAAAGTCCAGCAAAAAACTTTATTCTATTATTGATTTTAATACTGGAATTTAATTGCATCATAAAGCCAGCTTGACGAATATTTAAATAAACATCGGGAAATAAAACTGCTTTATAATTATTTCTTGTGATAGAAATAGAAGGCAAAAATTGAATAGCAGCGTCTTTTTTTCCTAATTCCATTCCAATTGAAACATCTAAGTTTGAACCCATTTTTGTTTCAAAATTATTTTTCAAAACAATATTTGAACCAGCATGAGTGCTAACAAAAAATGTTGTTTGCGTAAATGATTTAAAAAATAAAAGCTGAAAAAAACAAAAAAGTAAAATCCAATTTTTCATTGTTGTGAAAACGTTAAAATGGAAAGAAATTGTGTTTTGGCTCTCGAAATTTAATTAAAAAAGCCAAGCATTTATAATCATCAGTGTTCCAAAAATAGCACACGGATAAAACGGATTTTCAAACACGGATTAAAAAAGCAAATCAGCGTTTCAAAGCATCCGTGTCATCTGCGTTCCAAATAAATAGCACGCGGATAAAGCGGATTTTCAAACGCGGATTAAAAGCATATCAGCGTTGCAAAGCATCAGCCTTATAAGCGTTCTAATAAATAGCACACGGATAAAACGGATTTTCAAACACGGATTAAAAAAGCAAATCAGCGTTGCAAAGCATCAGCGTCATAAGCGTTCCAAATAATTAGCACACGGATAAAACGGATTTTCAAACACGGATTAAAAAAGCAAATCAGCGTTGCAAAGCATCCGTGTCATCAGCGTTCCAAATAATTAGCACACGGATAAAACGGATTTTCAAACGC
>Ga0075157_10000044_pt1 | contig 136418 bp, 169 predicted proteins | sample JI81BgreenDNA_FD_70967 | JGI IMG/M metagenome (GOLD analysis project Ga0075157, IMG submission 70967) | Wastewater effluent complex algal communities from Wisconsin, to seasonally profile nutrient transformation and Carbon sequestration -... | ecosystem: Engineered > WWTP > Effluent > Algae...
GTGAGGAAGAGAAGGTAATTTTGTTAATTTTTCAGCAAAAAAAGAGTAAGATTCTGGAGAGTAAGTAATATAACCAGCAGATTTCTTTATTTTCTTTTCAAAGCTTTTCACTTCTTCAACATTATGAATCTCTGCTTTTACTTCAAAAATCATGGGCATCATGGGTGTTTTTTCCTCTAGCTGCTCATCCTCTTTTTCTTCTAACTGCTCATATTTTTGGATATCCAGCTCAGGCTTGGAGGCAATTTCAGGTTTCAACGGATTTTTTTCAGATTCTTTCAAATAATAATGATTTTCAGGTGTTTTTGAAACAAACATATAAACAAGCTCATTCCAATCTGCATCAGCTCCAGCTAATACAATAGCATCAAGAAGCTGACGTAACTCCTGAATAGTTACAGGCTTCCCCATTTGGCTAAACACGGTTGTATATCTTCTATACAACAAAATAGCATTTTCAAGATATGGATGATCCTTGTGACTATATTCTATTGCGTTTCTAACAACATTAGCAGATAAAATAGGAATTTCTATTCTAGGTAAACGTCTCAAAAGAGGTTCTGATACCTCTCTTTCATCATTCATACATAAAAAAACAATAAGGTTCTCCATGTTTGCTTGACCTGTATATCCATTATAGTTAATCCGTCCATTTTGTAGGAAACCTAACAGGAAACTATCGGCAGATGCCCTGGTTTTATCCCATTCATCCAAAACAAGAATAGTTTTTTTGACAAGAGAAGATTCTATAGCCTTTGGAATAACACTCTGATAAAGTTTTATTCCACTTTTAGTTTGTTCATCAGGAATCATTTTGAGCATAAGATCATCCTCTCTAGTTCCTTGTACACATTGATAATAGAGATATTCATATCCTAATACTTTCCCCAAGGCTTCTGTTAGAGATGTTTTTCCTGTGCCAGCTTTTCCCATTAATACAGCTCCAGCTACGGGCTTTGTAGAAAGAGCTAGTTTTGTTTGTAATACAAGATTTTTATCTGCGAAATAACCAACTTGCTCAAGGGCCTGCTGTAAATTCAAATGTTCTATTTTGGGAGGGTTCTTGCTCATAACTTTAAAGTTTCAATCCTTTTTCTATTGGAAAATTTTAGTAAAAAAAATAGGCGAAGTGGCCAAATTTTGTCAAAAGCATAAAAAAATTATTTCATGCTTATCTTAATAATTGTTCTTACTGTTCTGTGAAGAAAAGAAAGCTTCGGAAAAAACAAAAAAGGCTTTTTTTCTATTTTTAAAGCACTAAAATCGGCTGATTTTATCTCTGGGTTATGATTTACTTTTTTTACGAGTTTATTATATGCTCTTTCTGTTTTCAATACAATATGTTCTGAATGTCCATTTTGATAGTTGATGTGAGCAATTCCAAATGGATTTGTGATTTTGGTGTGTTTTTTTTCATAAGAAAAAGTTTTATCTGTCACAAATCTGGAGCTGTCTGTGTATCCACAACAATAGCATTCTTTAGAATGTTCTGAAGTACTACAAACCCAATATTCCATACTTTCTTCTTGTTTGCATCTAGGGCATCTGATGTAGGTTGCGTAATCTGACATAATGGTATAAATTAAAAGTGAATAATGATTAACTGAATTATAAAACAAATATAAAGAATTATATAATATAAAGCAAATTTTTAATTAATTTTATTTAAAAATAAATTAAAAAAATAAGCAGTATGTGTTTCATAATACTGCCTACTTTTCTTTTTTAAAGCTTTTTTGTTTTTTTCTCAATAGCACACACAAAACTTTGAATCAATGAGGATGACTTGCGATAGCATGAATCATCTATTCGGAGGTATTCCAAAGATTGTAGTTGAAGGATTTCATCAGGCACCCCTCCTGCTTCCTCTTCTCCGTGCAATAACAGAAATTTTCCCTCTGAATACTTTTCTCCTTGCCTTAAATTCAGATGTTTTAATTTTTTCAATTTGCTCAAGCCTTTGGAAAATCCTTGAATAGCATTGCTTGACATATCTAAGTATGCAAGATTCTGGAGTTCAAAAAGAAATTCAGATATTTCTTCCAAATGATTGTGGCTTAAATCCAAATATTCCAAGGCTTGGCAATTTTGAATATTTTCTGGTAATCGCTGTATCTTACTATGTGTAAGCCAGCAAACCTTTAGGTTATTTTTTATCCATTCCCTGCTAAAAAAACTCTCCAGTTGTTTCTCCACATCACAGTTGAAAATTTGCACGGATTCAATTTTATTTGCCAGCTCTGGCACTTCTTCTATGGCATCTATGACTTCTATAAATTTTTCAGAATCACATTTGATTTCTATTCCATAGGACATTTTTTCATTGTTCCATCTGTAGCATATATTCCGCCCCTTTGACCAGGGTTCTGAATCAGGTGTTATTTCTACCACCCAAAAAAGCCTTTGAATCGACAATTCAATAACCTTTATTACAGCAGGGTTATAGGCTTGGCCCCAATGCTCCTTGAACTCTTCAGGATAATTTTGCAAAAGATTTGCCCCCAGCAATTGATTTTCCTCATCAATACAATCAATTAAATCTAAAATATTTTCAAATGACTTTTCCACATCAGAGCTGTTTAAGATTTCTCATCTTCATTTAAAATGGCTTGTTGCAGGTTATCATAGAATTTGTCATCCTGATAGCCGTCTTAAATAATGTTAAAGGTAATGATATTTTGTAGAGATTTGTGTAGAAACCTCTCACTTCAGAGGTTTCCATTTTCAAAAGCTTAGGCTGTGAGCTTTTCCTTTGATTTAATTGAATCATAAGAAAAACTATCTACTTTTTGATGGAGAAAATCTCTTTCTTCAATCATAACCAGCGAAAGCATGGCATCTTCTATCTGATATTTCTGTTGCCATGCTCCTACAGCTTGCAAGATTTCCTTCTCATCAGCACATGGATCCTCATGTATCAGGAAACCTTCTGGACTGAGAGCCACAAAGTGATTTTTTACAAACATTTTGTCTGTTTCAAGCATTTTTGCAACCCAAGTTGATTTTACATAGTTAATATTGAGCTTGTAGAATGTTCTAGCTACGTCCAAAAAGAATTCTCTTACGTAGAAATCCAGTGTGGGTGTTTCTGTGGTAGAAACCCATTCTACTTTGTGGGTGTGCATATTATTTTGGTAGGCATATTCCCCTATAATCCTTGCTATCCCAAAAATGGTTTGTTCTGTTTCATTGGTAATGGCTACCAAATCCCCTTTTCTCATAGCAAAAAAGACACTTAGTATATTGATATTTAGATTTTTAGAAGGCAAATTCCACAAATAGCCGCTACACTCATTGGCCCATTCTTCTTTTATTTGGGGGTATGATTTACCTAAAAGTTCTGGATGTGCTGTATGGAAGATAATTAAATTATGCTCAAGGCAGTAGTTTAAATCTTGGTCTTTGAGAGTGAGCTTGAAAAAGTCCATGGTCTGAAAGTGAATAATGATTAACTGAATCAATAAAACAAATATAATAAATTATATAATATAAAGCAAATTTTTAATTAATTTTGTGAAAAAAATAAGACTCAAAACAAGTTAAGCCACCTATTGGAATTAAAACCATTTGGTTGATTATGGGACGGCTTATATGGGTTGTTGTTCCCTGAATATCTTTGTTTTTCCAAACAATCTCTTGTTGTTGAGTTAAAATTATGGGGATTCAAGTGTATTTTGTGGACGCTATAAGATATCCTTTTACACCAAGGCAAGTTCTTCCAGCCTCTCCAATGAAAGCTCCTCAATTTTTGAAGCTAGTTCGAGCAGTTTATCAGATAACTTAAAGTTCAGATTTTTATACTTTTCAATAGAATCTGCGATATTTGCTGCCGTTACTAAAATTTCATCTAATTTATCTTTTCTGAAGGTAACGTTTTGATGATAGGAGCATTTTTTAGATATCTAGATGATAATGCAGATTTAAACCTTAACAACTGGTTTTCTTTGTAACGCATGCGGAGAATCCATCTCATTCCACTCAAAGCATCTTCAAAAGATTCATATTCTAAAGCTAGCCCTTTTCGAGACGTAAAGTCTGTTCCCATTGCATATATCTTTACATACCATGTAAAAAACAACCATTTTCTACACTCTATGATGTATGACAACCAAAACCCTTTTATTTCTTTAGATTTTGATTTTACGGGAACAATCATGATGGTGCCCCTTTCATAATGCAATTTAAGTTCTTTTCTAGTCATGATTTTAGATTTAACCAAAGTTAATGAATTTCTACATTATTAGGAAAAACAGGATTTGAAAATTCCGTAGGTACGATTAAGGAGGAGAGAAGCCCCCGAAGGGGCTGGGTTTAATTATCATAACACTAAAACATCTCTCTCCATTGTACGTGTTCAAAAACAGCCATTTTTACAACCGTTCCGTCCTCATTAATAGTTTCTACACTTTTTCTTTCGGTGGTGGATTGAATACAAACAAGGTTGTTTGTAAACACTTCATCATAATCTCCCCACGTTTTGTACCAGATTTCGCCCATTTGTGGGAAATCTACCCTTTCTGGCTTTCCACTGAACTCCATGCTTCTCTTATTAGAGGGTCTATGAGAGTCTGACATAATACCAGCAAAAAGATTAGCCCACATCATGAGTGCAGGCTCGCCCTGCAAACAGAAGTGTGTAGCTTCTGCTTTTACGGCTTCTGCTACAATCAACTTAGCAAGTTTTTGTATTTCTACAAGCGTTGCAGAAGGGTCTATTTGGATCATTTTTGCATGAAGTTCAGGAGCTACTTCTTTTAGTGTTGCAATATGTGAGCCTCCGAATTGATTTTTAAAGCCTTGAATTTGAGCATCTGTAAGTGTATGACTTAATGCTACGAATAATTTTACTTGTGCCATAATAGTACCCATCAGGGCGTTTAGAGGTTTGAAAATTCCAAAAGGTACGATTAAGGAGGAGAGAAGCCCCCAAAGGGGCTTTTTATGCATAAATGATATGTCCCCTAAATATCTTTGTTTTTCCAAACAATCTCTTGTTATTAAGTTAAAATTATGCGACATCTGTCGCATCAACACTACACCCATTACACAACTTATATTCTTTACACTTGTCAGCTCTACCAAAATCTACAACCATTTCGTAACTCAATCCGTGAGTGTCCCCTTCAACATTGCAACTTATAGTTGCGTTGTATTTTTCCAACAACGCTTTAAGTTCTGCGGTAAAATTATCTATATTGTTCATCTTTCTAAATCAGGGCAAAAGTCCAAAATAGTTTCTTTGCATTTTTTGATAATACTTATCCAAACTCTGTAATAGCGTTTTGAAGGATTAAGTGACTTTTCTTTTATAAGGAGCAAATCATATAACTGAGAATCATATTCTGTTATATTAGACAGAAAACCTTTTTTTACAAAAGAAATAACAAATTTACGTTTTACATTTTTTAACTCTCTGGTTAAGAAATGTATCAGTCTGTATTCAATGAATAGCTTTATCATGAGTAATTTATTTATAATCAAATATAACATATTTTTTTATTTAAAACAAATTTTAATATAATTATTTTAAATAAAAAAGCATAAAAAAAGCAGTTTTTAGACCGCTTTTTTCAATTTTTTGGCATGAGTTCTGAAAATGGAAATTCTCTCACTATTTCTTCGTTCTGGTTCCATTCCTGTACTGTTAAGTAATCTGGAATATCTTGGTAGGGTATTCTTTCTTTCACACAGGCGTAGTAGCCTTGTTCCTCAAAACGTTTTTTCCACTCTTCAACAGCTTCTAAAACTTCTTCTGTGGTTTTATACTCACGTTCACGGTGAATGGTGAATCCGTCTGGTGAGAGGACAACAAAGTAATTACTCTCGCTGAGTTTTTGAATGTTATTTTTCATAAAAATTAATTGATTATTATAAATCAAATATAATTTATTTTATAACATAAAACAAATTTTAATATATTAAATTTTACATAATTAGAGAAAAAATAGGGCATAACGCCCCATAATTTTCTTTTTAAAGCCTTTAAAAATCTTTTATCTTTTCAAGTTCTTTTTGTTTTTTCCTAAACTCTTCAGCAGCTTTTTGGTCTTCCCTTTTTTTCACAATATCCTGTATGCAGGCATCTTCTTTTTTATTGTACAAATTAGAATATATATATAAAGAAAAATCATAAGACTCTTGGCAGGAGGTATCATCTTTATAGTGTCTGTATGACAAAATCGCTGAAATATCGTTATTTAGCCAAACTTCATAAGCATAGGAATTTTCAAAAAACCTGTCACAATCTGTTTTTTCCCTTTTATAATGTGTTTTTCCTACTTGATATTTTAATCTAAAGGCTTCTTCTATTTGTTCATTGGCTTGCGAACTTAGAGTTACAAGTTTATCATTGTAAAAAATCAACATCAACTGATTAAATTCAATATTGCTTATCTTATAGGTTTTTATTTCAAATACACGGACTTTCAAACAATAAACATTATTGATGATGCTATCAGGCAACTCTATAAAATAAAAATCCTTCTTTTTCTCTGAGGCTTGCTCCGTTCTGTTTGAGACCTTTTTGCACTTTACACCAAGATCCTTTTCTAATTCCTGAATGATGGAAATATCTGTTTTGTTGATTTTAAATTTACCTACTCCTTCGGGCTTTGCTGTTTGAGCAAGCATATTAAACGAAAAAAGCCCTAGAAATAGGGCTAAAATAAAGTATTTCATAAAAATATAGATTTAGTCCTAGTAACAAATATAAAAAACTTACTCTAAAAAGCATTTAATATAAGAAAATTGCTCACCATCTGGCAAAAACCAATAAAATTCAAAATCATCATAGTGATCACCCTCTTTATCGCATTCCATGACAATCAAGTCATTGAAAATATACTTGTAGGGAATATTTCTTTGCCCATGTGGATAAAATCCTTGTTCCTTAAAACCATTGGCCCACTCTTCAGCAGCTTCTATGAGCTCTTCTTTTGTGAAATATTTCTTGTCGTTGATAGGTTTTCTATCTAGAGAAAGAAGTACAAAATAATTGCCCTCTTCTTGTATTTTTCCATCTGGAATAATAATCATGTTTGTAACTTTTTAAACGTTTGAAATGGGAGTCTTTACAGGGTTGTATTTTTTCTGGTTTTACAAATACTACTGCCCCATTAGTTACACCATAAAAATCACAATAAATGCCTCTGATACAATACAAGTGATTTTTAGGCATTGGTGCATTTGTATAAAAAAGAATCCCAGAATAGTACTTTCTTACTTCATTGATAGCATTATTAAGCCATTCTGTGGAACATTTTAAGTAATTATTCATAATTTTAAGGCTTTTTCATATCTCAAATAAGTAGGTTATCAGAAATACAACCTACTTATTTAAAACATTTACATTAAAGTATTTATATCAAGTCCAAGCTTAAACTCTATCAGTGATTCTCCATCAATACTGTAAATATCAAAATTCCAAGAAAGTAGCGTTTCTACAACCCAATTGGGTAATTTATTTATATCAAAATTATCGAACCAACTTTTATCAAAATCGTAATTCATTTTATTAGCTATTTCAGCTAATTCATTCAAAGGAATAAATGTTTTTTCATTAAAATCTCTTCCAAGCCTAATTGGCTTTAAAAGAGAAGAAATAGGGTGCAGAATCAATCTTACTTTATCAAAATCAGGCATACAGCCCCACCACAACGCTTTTTCTTCACAATAAGGATAGTTTTTTACCACATGAATAGTGCTATTGACTAGTGAAATGCTAGTAATGGTGTAAATGCTTTCATTGTAAATTATTCTTGGCTCGTAGGGGAGGTACTTGGTTAATATTTTCAGTGCAAGACTCATAAGGACACAATTTGATTTTAATAAATAGTTCTTATACATTCGCAAATTGCTGTAACTGTTGAATGTTGTTTTGATGCATAATCAAAATGCAATTCAACCATTTTAATCACCTCTTTTTCATTATTACCCCATTTTATCAATTTTTCAATCACTTTATTTTTTAGATTTGAATTTTCCATTTTCATTGCCTGTATAGGTGTTTATTTGATTTATTATACATCAAATATAATAAAATTTATAACATAAAACAAATTATAATTTAATTATTTTCAATAAAATAAACCTAAATTTCCAAGAAAGGGGAAGAGCATCCCCTTTCTTTTTAAAAGCTTTTTATCTTATGCAACATTTAAGTATAAGTTACTAATAGCTGTAATAGTAGCTAATACAGTACCTATGGATGTTCCTGATTCTCTGAATGTACCCTCTGGTAAATAAACCATATCTTCAAACATATCCCACTCTTGAAGATTATAAAAAGGGACAAATGGGTTAATTTTAGAACGTGATTCATGATAGAGTTTCTTAGGAATACATTTAGTAGGTTCAAGTCTATAAGCCCAATTCTCGGGTAAAATAGCATGAATTTCCGAAACTGCTCCGTTGCCTCTGTTGTTGAGAAGTTGAAACATTTTTTTCAAATGATTTTTTACGTCTTTAAAAGGTGGGTTTGATACAATTATATCAAACTTTACGCTTTCTGATGCCTTTAAAAAATCATCTGATAATTTCACCCAGTTCTTGAGTTTTGGATTGTTTTTTATATACATATCATTATAAGGGTCTATCTCACAATAGTATAACTTTGCATTTCTAATGTCCTCTTCTTCAATCAAATCAGAAATAGCCTCCATAAATGCTCCTCTGCCTGCTGATGGTTCAAGTATGTGAACCCCATCAAAAAGATTGAGCTTTTCTGTAACCATTTCTATAACAGGTTTTGGAGTTGGGAAATAGTGATATTTTAAGCTAAAATTTTTAACGGTTTCATCTTCTATTGCTTGTAAGGCAATTTCTGGGTTTTCTTTAAAAAAGAATCCTTTTCCCGTTTTCCATTTACCACCAATTCGCTTCATCTCAGAGGAAAATTTTTTATAAAGACTTGAATTGATGGTTTCAGATGGCAAAGATAATAACCAACCATTTTCAATAGACTCAACCATACAAGCTTTAACAACATCAGAAATAGATTTCATAAAAATTTAAAATTAAAAGTGAATAATGATTAACTGAATAATTTATATATATCAAAAATAATATTTTATACAATATAAAACAAATTTTAAATATATTATTTTCAAATTTTTAATACAAAAAAACACCCAGTAAATTTGGGATTTTTAGCCTCTATAAAAGCCTTGGTTATGCAAGTCTTCATCCTACTATGTAAATGGAAAAAAAATGCTTTAGAAGCAAAATAAATCATCAAAACAAAGGTGTTCTTCAATAAAGACTCGTTCCATATGTATGCTTTTAAAATCACACATCCTTTATACGTTGTTTTAAAGCATATACAAGCGATTATTTTTTTTAACATTAAAATATACGATACATATTATTATCGTTCAATACAAGCAAAAAAAACAGGCAAATTCGGGGTGTCTTGTGTATGACTTAACACTAGTAAAAAATATTTGTAACTTTAAAATTCAAAGTCAGGGCTAGTGTGTTTGGAATTTTTGGAAAAGAAAATTTTTTAATTAAAAGAAGAAATTTGAATCTAAATCAGGCATCTAGAGAAATACTTGAAAAAATGATATAAAAATCAATGTTCTTTAACTTTTAAAGAAATTTAAAATAAAAAAAATCAAATTTTGTCAAAAAACAAAATCTTGTTAAATTTTTAATTTCTTTTTTAGGAGAATATAGAGAATTTAAGAAGTAACTTACTATATACTAGTATATATCATATTTTGTTATTATTAATAAGGACAAAAAAAACATTTTTTTTTGAATTTTAACAATATTTTAATAAAAATAAACAAATAGGCAGGGCTTTTATTAGATTTTTTATAGAAAAAAAAGTTATCCACAATTAAGAGGAATCGTCCTCATTTTGCCAAATCAATTAAGAGGAATCGTCCTCGTTTTGCCAAATCAATTAAGAGGAATCGTCCTACCCCTTTGCTTTCAAAAAATCAAAATTGTGGATAACTTTTTAAACCTAAAATTTATTTCCGAATTATTAAGAGTAAAGATTTTGTATTTTAAAAATGTATTTTGCACAATACTTTAGATATAAAAAAATGCTTTTAAAACCTTATAGAGCTGTTTTTTACATTTGAATTAAGAGGAATCGTCCTCGTTTTGCCAAATCAATTAAGAGAAATCGTCCTAATTTAAATAACTGATAAATAATATTTTATAATTATTTATCAAAAAATCATATTTTTAATACTAAGAGATATTTACTCTTAATACAAATAAGAATTTAAAAACACACAGTTAAAACCTTATAGAGCTATTTTTCACATTTGAATTAAGAGGAATCGTCCTCGTTTTGCCAGCAATAAAGCAAAATAAAGATAGTTTCTTAATTCTATGTTTAATTAAGAATAAGACTCTTAATTTTTTTAAATTAAGAGTAAAGATTTTGTATTTTAAAAATGTATTTTACACAAACACTTTAGATATAAAAAAATGCTTTTAAAACCTTATAGAGCTATTTTTCACATTTGAATTAAGAGGAATCGTCCTCGTTTTGCCAAATCAATTAAGAGGAATCGTCCTCGTTTAAATAACTGATAAATAATATTTTATAATTATTTATCAAAAAATCATATTTTTTAATACTAAAAGATATTTACTCTTAATACAAATAAGAATTTAAAAAAATGCTTTTAAAACCTTATAGAGCTACTTTTCACATTTGAATTAAGAGGAATCGTCCTCGTTTTGCCAAATCAATTAAGAGGAATTGCCTCTTCATAAAAAAGAAAGTAGAAAAAAATAAGTAAAGATACTTACTCTTAATTTTATTTTTCTTAATTTTACGACAACACTAACCCAAATGTAGAAGAAATGAACCAAAACACTCAAAAATCAGGAGGAATGCTACATGTTGTATCAAAAGACTATGTGAAGCAATCCAACAACATGGTAGAACTTCAACTATCTGAATCAACGGTTGATACAAAAAGAATAATAGCTTATCTGATATCTACAATCCCAGAGAACCAAGTTTTTAGTTTAGAAACATTTTTTAGGGCTCCCGCCACTGATTTCTTTAAAAAATTATCAGAAGGAATTGGCGGAAAATTTTCTAAAAGTTGGGTGAATAAACTTCAAGCTCGTGCAAAGGAAGCAGTCGCAGAAATTGTAAAAACTCGAATTGTTCAAAACTTAAGTAAGGATAAAGATCAGAAAGATGGTCAGAAAAGTATTCACATCATAAATATAGCCATTATCCCTTACTGCGAATTGATATACACAAATAATAAACAGGAGTTTGTGTATCAATTTCATCCTTTTTTGAAAGATTTCCTTCTGCACCTCAAGGATAAGTTTACAACTTACAAACTGACAGAGTACATCTCTCTTCCAACTGTATATGCTATGAAAATCTATGAAATGCTTGCAAGGTACAAAGATACAAATGAAAGGTTTGATAGCATTGATAATCTAAAAATGTTGCTTGGGTGTGTAGGCAAATATAAAACAACGAGGGATTTTTTGCTTAATGTAATAGATTCTTGCCAAAAGGCTCTTTCTGAAACTTCGCTGGCTTTTACTTACAAAACAATTAAAGGGCAGGGAAAAAAAATAACAGGTATTCATTTCACGATTTTACAATCAATTACACCCCCAAATAAAATTTCAGGGGTCAAAAAAAATCCGTTCGAGGATTATTCTTTTTGGAAAACAAGTTCAAAAGAAAAAAGAGAAAATATCATAAAAATATGGAGATTTGGTGTTTCTCCGAAAATGATTATAAAAAACATCGAACTGCTTTCAGAACAAACTATTTCTGAACTTGCAGTAAGTTTTTATAAACTTCAAACAAAAAAAGAAATTAAAAGTTTTGCTGCTTACAGAACCAAATTATTTAAAGTAGAGATTGAAAAAGCACAACTCAAATTTATGGAAAAAGAACTTGATGAAGAAGTGACTGTGACTAAAGCTGTTGAAATACACCCTGAAAAACATAATAACTCTTCTTTTGACATAAAAGTTGTCTTACATCATATAAACACCGTATTGAAAGGTATAGCAGGTACCCAGGAGATGTCAAACAAAGTAATACATCTTTGTCTTGATGATACTAAACTTGTTGCCGAAATTATGAAGTGCGAAAACATTGAAAGTATTCAAAAATTTATCGAAAAACATTCCTAAATACAAAACCTACCAAATTGGTAGGTTTTTTTATTATTATGGATGACTTTTAGGCAATACAACCAAAGAGTCATTTTTTTTCTTAGAATTCTGTTCAATAGTTTGCTCCAGTTTATTTTCAATAGATTTAAGTTCCTTACTGAGGGTTTCAAACTGTGTTTTATCTATTCTTACATCAGATTTCTTTTCGTTTAAATCCAAGATAATACTTGTGATACTCAAAACAATGCTTACTATTCCTATAATAACACTAATCTTTAAAGCTCGTTTGGAGGTAATTAAACTATTTTGGGATTCTTCTAAGCTGTTTTTACTAAGTTCCAAACTTCTTTGAGCTGCATTAATATTTTCCTCATGTCTGAGCTCTTCATCTGTCTTGTAGCCATTGTGATAATAATCTATAAGAATCTGATTAGAATAAAGCCTTTTTTCATAAAAGAAATCAAATTTTTTAACAAAACTTTCATGGTCAATAGCAGTAGTAAGATGTTGATTATTATCCTTTATCACAATATTTCCTAGTGATATAGGGTATATATATGAACCTTTAAGTTCCAATACACTGGGAGATATAAAATATACTATATCATTTTTTAATAGGTAATCAAGAAGATTAATCACATTTATGAGTTCTCTAATCAACAAATTAGAGAATCTAATGGATTCTTCCGATACAGAATAGGCTGTTTCCACTTCCATCACTAGCCCACCTGCCTCCAAAATACCAACAGTTATTTTTCCATTATATTTTTTTAAAACAACCTGGTTGAGAAGCTCATTAAATCCAATCAAAGGGTATCCTGTTAGATTTTTTGCTTCTTCTTCTCTTTCAACTATTAAACGAATAATTTCTTTTTCAAAAGCATTGAATTGTCTCATGTAATTATTGTTTTTTACGACTTGTGTTTAAAGCTTGGTCGTGATGAGGACCAGGGGAATACGTAAAATCATGGATGATATGCCAGGTGCATGCCATTAAGCATTTTTCAGTTGCCTCTGGATGATTCTCAAAATTTAGCTTTTTGTCTAGTTTCTCTCCAAACATAGTCAAAATCTTGTTTTGTTCATCAAATCCACTTACATAAGAAAGCATAGATATATACTCAATATTCATCACTATTGTTAAAGCAACTCTCAAGTAATCAGCATGATTATCGAATCTTTCATGAACTAGCGTCCATGCTAATCGTTGATTCTCCACATCTGTTGAAGAGGCCAAATCAATAATTTTCCTAAGCTCTTCAGATATTGTGGATTTAGTAATATTTTCTTTAAGGAACGCTTTTATTTTGTCATCTACAGATGGTTTTCCTTTTCCAGCACCAATTGGTGATTTTTTCATTGTTTTATTCATGAGTTTTATACAAAAATAATAATAACTCTAAGTGATATGGCTTATTCACTTTAAAGTGAATAATTATCCCTGAAAAGTCATCTGAAAACCATTGAAAAAATGCTTCTTTACTATCGAACCCATCAGCCTTTGCAATTTGTTTGTGTTATCATTGGTTATATTGATTTTCTTTTTAAAAATCTTTCTAATATAATTTCATACTCAGACTCTATCCAAGATAATATTTCTGACAACTCAAAACAATTCTGGTAGTCTTTATAAAATCTGAAAATCTGGCAATAATTATCTTTTATTTCAAGTTTACGATCATGATATTCACTCATCTCGACAATACTACTTCTTTTTAAATATGTATAGAGGGAAGATATTGACAATGTGTAACTTATTATAAGACTGTGTAATTCTGATTTTACATAGTCTTTTTTTTGAAGTTCTAATTGCTTTTTTTTACATTCCTCACATTTTACCTGTTCTATGGTTTTGTACTTTAAAACAGTGGATACGTCTCGTGTAAATCGTGGATGGTAAGGGCTTCTTTGAGCTGCTGTAATGATACCAACATACTTGTATTTGCCTCCACACAAATAATTATCTTGATCTATTGTAATGTGTCCATTGTGGCAAGGATAAGTTGTATAGTTATCGAATATTTGTTCCATATTCTTTTTTATTAAAATAATACATTGAAAATATGCAATCTAAGGCAGAACTCCTGCCACTGTTGAATGTTATTAACATTGGGGTTCTTGTTGAATCCAAGTGTCATCGTTGGACTTCTTCAAAAAAATCTTTCGCAGTGTGTGAAGGTTCTTTTCCCTCTTCAAAATCGCTTATAAATGTGTCAGGAAATATATTTCCATTGTAGCCTAATGAGTATAGATGGTCACAAAACACATCAAACCACTCCTCAAATGTTTCATACATCTTTATATTCGTTTAATGATTTACTAAATTGATTAAATTCATTTTGTTGGAATTCTTGATTAAATTCTTTTTTTACAATATCAAACACATCAAATAATAAATCTATATTAGAGTATGTTTCTTGTGGAATTTCAAGATATGTGGATGGTTCGGTATAAAAATACATTCCATAGGTTTTACACAAATACCGAACCATCCACATAATTTTATTTTTTGTCAATTTGTTTTTATAACTTCTTGGATGTTTTAAAGCTATTTTTAGTGCTGTATAGTAGATTGTATGTAAATCCACATCAAATGTTATTTTTGTTTTCATTCGTTGAATAGTGTTAATTGTGGAATTTGCCTTTTGGGTCTATAATACTCCATTGTTTCAAAATCGTATTGGAAGAAATTTTGTGAGAACTTTTTCCAATAAGTCTCTTCGTTTATTTTCTTAATCCAACCCCCACAATCTTTACATCGTGTTTCTGATTCAGCTACATTGTGATACACAGCTTCACAGCAGGGGTCTGGACATACTTTAATGAAGGTTATTTCCATTGACCATTTTTGAAAAAATAATCTCTAGCTGTCCCAGCTTTATAGATGTTCATTATCCTGTTTTCATCTATTAATACATAGCAATAATAGAATTTTTTATGATTAAATAAGTCTTTCGTATCACCTGTATGAAAACACATTGTGTTATTTTCTTTATTCTTCAGTAGCCCTGCGTATCGGATAGGTTTTGTAAACTGCCCATCGAGGGTTGTCATCTCACCTGGGGAGATGGTTTGTCCATGGAGGACTACACTTTCAGCTTTTATGTAGTCTTCCTCTTTTTCGTGGGTTTCTAAGATTAAACCTAAGCCCCCACCACCTGAGTAAATCACTAAGTTTTTCATAACTCTTCATTTGCAAACCAGTCATATTTAGTTTTTATCCATTTGGTTGAAGCCTCAAATATTTGATTGTAGCGTTCGCCCTCCTCGAAGGTTGCTTCAAAATAACCATCATCGTACTGTCCTTGTAAACCATAAAAAAACAAACCCCTTTTTAATATCTTTTCAGCTTCTTTTTTAGTCAATTTTAAATTGAAATCAAGACTTTCATTATAATAATGGTCTGTTAATGCCACAGCAAAATCCCTTAATTTGACAAAATGTTCAATTCTAACTATCACCATCTTTTCACCATTTTTCAGTTGTCCATTTTTCATGATTGTAAAGTGTTAATATCTATTGCCAAACCTGCATCAATCAGTCCAAACACATCAAAGTGCCATTCTTTCATCTTTTCAAATTGCTCTAATGTTTGTCTATAAGTTTGAAAAGTTCCTCCAAAGTCACCTATTTCATTTTCAAAACTATAAGTAGCATCAAAACTCCATGATTTAAATTTCAATTCTTTTTGAAAACTATCTTCTTTTTGTTTTTCAAAGGAACATGTTATAAGTTTAGTTCGGAATTCCATTTCCATTAACTCAACGGCGGGGACAAATTTTTCACCATTTATTTCAAGCTCCTTCACTAAATCATCCATCGGTCTTAGAATTGGAACAATGTTGTGAGGTGGGTTGGCATCGAAAAGAAAAATATTATCAAAATCCAATCTTCTCTTATCTTTTTTCCAAACTATAATGTTTATTCCATACGGCAGATATGCGGTTAGGTGTTTTAGTTCTAAATTCATAAAAATATTGATTTTAAATTTGTGGGCTTAACAACATGATTAATTTCTAGGATATTGCTCATAAACCTTTCCATCCAAATACCTGCCAGGATCGCCTTTGGATATAAAGGCATAGTGAATGTCTTGTTCAAAAATACCTTTAGAATATGAGAAACTAGGGGAATCCGCTAGAAGAGTTTGAGCTATCCACGAAACTGAAGTAATGCCAATTTTTTCAAAATACTCATTGATTTCTTCTTTTCTGTAGTTGAGTGCAATCTCAACAGGTTCAATAGGAAGCCATTTACCCCATTGTTTAAAAAAGAAAGCTGTATTATTCTTTTGACAATCATTCTTGATAGCTCTTACCCATTGTGGATGGATGGGCCTTGCATCATGACCTGATTCGCCTCCCACTATTATCCAATCAATCTTTTCATAGGCTGAATCAGCATAACCTATGGATTTGTTATATGCCCAAAACCTTCCTAATAAAGCATCTATGTAAGCATACTCATGAGCGGATTCCAAAGTTATTTTTGTAAAATCGACAGATTCTAATAATGGTTCTGCACTTACAAATCTAATTCGAGCAGGAGTGTTCAGTAAAAAAGGGATTCTTTCATTGGCTGTTTTCTGGTCCTCAACGCTTACCCCTAACCACAGATTTTTTAGAGGAAATGTAAAATTAAAGATATCCCCTTTTTCACGAAATCCTTTATGCCAAAATAAAGCTATCCATTCTTTAACCTGGTGAATTCTGTTTTCTGAAAAATACTCACTCATTCTCTTGGCTCTCTTGGTAAGGAGCTGATAGGTGTGTTGAGGTGTAATGGCTATGACAGCCATAATTTTATCAATTACCTCGAAAGACACATCTTCCTGAAATAAATCAGTCATAGAATTAACAAAATAAGTAGTTGCTTGTTTACGGCGAATCGGGGCAAATAGGGTTTCATCATCCAAATTGATATTGATTTTACCTGTCCATGTGATTTTCCCCCCTTCAGTGCGTTTGGTAGTACCATGATACTTATCTTTAGTTACTTCCATTGTTGAGAGCCTGTAAGCCATCTTCATGGCATAACAATTTGAGCACCCTTTGCTCACCATGGAGCACCCCGAAATAATAGGGTTCCAAGTTTTCTGGGTCCATTCAATCCTGCTCATAACTAATTCCCTTGCCTTGTTAAAAAATTACACCTTACGTTCATCACTCTTTTTATAGCATTTTCGTAAGTTTTGGTTTTGGCTAAAAACTTTTGCCCACTCAGTTCGTGGGTAGGATTTACTTGAAAAAGAGAACTCAATTTTTTATTAAAAGATAAAATAAGTGCTGAACACTTATCACAGTATTCTCGCATTTGATAATACTTTTTAAAATCATCCTTTTTCTTATTCTCAATAGCTAATTCTGCTTCTATTTCAGCATTAATCCATGCGTTTACTTCCGATAATATAAATTCATAATCTGGGTCAGCAACCCATACAGACATCATTCTGTAAGCTATTTTCGCAAGAGTTTCAGGCTTCATTATATCCACACGTTTTCCATATACCTTTTTGATAATTGGAAAACAATGGAACACCATGAAATTGATGCCATGTTCGCTTTCATGGACTAAATTGATGCAGTTTTTTTGTTTATTACTAAGCATAAAAGGAATCTCTTAGGTTATTATTTTTTTAAAATATGCAGGTAGGTAAAAATAGCAGCACAATGCAAAGGTAAAACTTCGTGTATCTGGGGAGCTTTGATTTCTTCTGTGATAACCATGATGCCTAGTTCTTGAATGTTTCCATCATCATCATAGTAATAGTACATCTTATGATTTAAATGAAAACATAAATTGAAATTATCTTTTCCTTTAAATTTTGCCCAAAAATTACGGGTATCCCCCTTCCAGTCAATTACTTTACAAATGTCTGGAGTAGGAACCCCCTCTCTCATTGCTATCACTTTAGACTCCATCATTAATCAATTTTAAACCCTAACTTTTCAAAGACATCTTCTTTTTTAATTATTACCTGATTACCCAGTTTCAAATAATTAGGTTTATAATTCCAGTGAGCAATCCCTTGAAAGTGTTTTGCAACATTTTCTTGGTTTAACTCCACAATATTTGAATGAGCAATGGGTATCATGGCTCCCATTGACCCTGAAATCATACTTCCGAATCTTTTACCACTTCCTTTATGAAAACTTATGTGGGAAGTCATAAAAAAATAATTGGCGTTTCTTTTTCTTACTGGGGGTAAATGACTTTCATTGTCTTTTTTTATCTGGTTATACCAGTATTTACATGAGTCAGAGCAGTATTTTTTCCTTTTATTCTCAACTTCTTTTCCACATTTTGGGCAACAATGCTGGGTCTTTTCCATTTCAGATTTTATATTTAATGATAACAGCCTTTAATTTCTTTGTCAGCCTCTCAATTTGATTATATTACTATTTTATAATAATATCCATTTTAGGGAAAATGGCTTGTAAAGTTGTTAGTAGAAAATCAAAATCTACTTCTTTTAACTTTACTAAATCATTGTCTCTGCTAGTCATTTGGTTATTTTGCAACCAGTAATAAGTAAAAAAATCGGACTTATAAGATGGTTTTTCAAACAATAATCCTGTTATATTGAGATGAGAATTTTTTGAAATAGTTTCCTTTAGAGATTTGGAAAAACGTAAAACTTTAGGAATCATTTTTTTTACTTTTTCATATTCAGCAACATCCCCAGCAGAAAGCAAATTATTGTTAATCAGAAGGGTTTCTAAACAATCAAAACCTATATTGAAAACCAAGTTTTCATCACTCCTTACTGTAGCAATGTTGGCTATTAATTTGCCACAATTTTCACAAGTACAACCACCCCCTTCAGTCACAGGGATATATTTCTTATCAATTAAGATATATTTTGTTGTTAGAGATAAATTTCTCTGAATAACAGCTTTCATTTTATTGGGTGGGTTAGTGCTTAATTATAAAACAAATATAATGAATTAAAAAATATAAAACAAATTTTAATATAATTTTATTTAAAAAACAAGTAAAAAATTTTTATTTTAAAAGCAAAAAAGCCTTGCTCAGAAAGCAGGCTTTTCTAACTATAACTATGAAAACTTTGTGTAAATATATAAAATCTTAGAAATTACAGGATAATTTTTAGAAAGAATAAGCTATTATCATTTTTGATTTAATTCATGCTCCTATATCTTTTCTTTCGGACATCTCTATCTGTTCAACAAAATCTTTATGTTGTATCTTTTCTATGAATTTCTGAACTGGTAATGATGATTTTATAAAAGAGTAAAGGCTTACTTGTATTGTTTTTAGTTTTTTTAGCTTAAGCAACTCATTTGGAAGAGGTCCTAGTTTATTATCTATTTTTTTATCATTTTGTTGGAGCATTAGGTGCTTTAATTTTTGTAGTTTTCCTAAGCCTTTTGGAAAATTAGTAATTAAATTTTCATTTAGATTCAAATTTTTTAGTTTTTTTAAGGTAAAAACCCACTCGGGTATATCCAATAAATCATTAGAAAACAAGCATAAAGATTCTAAATTTTTGCAATTTTTTATACCTTCAGGGATGCTTTCCAATCCACAACCAACCAGTTTGATACTTTTTATATTTTTAAAAGGTTTTTCGAAGATTGCTTCTAAATCTATTTTATCTACTGAATTGGTAATATGAGAGGGTATAATGCTAATAAACTCTATACAAGAGGCTAATTCGGGTACTTGTTCTATAGCATCTATAATCTTCCTAAAATCATGTCCTAGCTCTATTCCATAAATAAGGTCTTTATGATTCCATCTATAAACATGCACAATATCAGAGACAGAAGGAAAACCAAATTTTGTATCCAAATAGTTTCGGCTTTTTGTTCCAACCAGGATAAGTTCTTTTTTTGCCCTGTATTCAAGAACTTTTTCAACAATGGGAGTATATTCTCTTCCCCAATATTTTTTGGAAGTCTGAGGGTAATTTTTGAGTAGTTCTACACCTAAAATACAATTATCTATATTATCGTTATAAAGTAAATCAAGAATATTTTCAAATTCTGCTTTATTTTCCTTTGCATCTTGATCCTTTCGATTACTTCTAAAGAAAAGATTTTTTATTGATGACCAAATTTTATTCATTGGGTGTATTTTTTATACTTTGAATGTGATTGATTGTGTACAAGTTAATCATTTATCAGCAAATAACCGCCAATTACAGCCTAATCATTTTTGTATTTGCCATCATAATACTATTAGTGTATTTACTGAGAACTGTGTCTATAATTTCATCAATTTCACTAATCTCTGAATACACTTCAATCTGTTTCTCAAGAATATCTCTGATATTCTCACAAAAATCTTTTTGTAACCCTATAGCTCTGATGGCTAGTATTTCATTATTTATTGCATGGATAACATAAATCGTCATCAAATTAGCCTTCTCATTTAACCACTCCTCCTGTTTATCTTCTTTTACTTTAAGAAAATTCATGGGAGCATCAAATGACATAGTTTTTACAAAATCTATTAAAAAGAATGGGACACTTTTATAATCAAAAAAGCCATATTTAATAGGTCCAGATTTCATAACTTTTACATCACCTGGTTGTGGAAGAATGTATATCTGAAGGTCAATAAAATTTTCATTAAAACTAACAAGACACTTTTCTGTGCCATTAGCTAGGTTGTTTACAGGAAACGACTTCCCAACTTCATAAATATGATTCATAAATTTAGATTTTTAATTTCTTCCAATATTTCTTTTAAGCCTTGTACTCTATAACAAATTGCACCAGCTCCACCAGTTTCATAATTATTTAAAGCCCAATTATCCCCATCCATGCCATTGTTGATAACCACATACCCTACTCCATCATCTCTCAAATGCAACCATTTACCTCCGCCATATACGTTGGCACCTGTAAAATCTAAAACCTGAATTCTGGGTAATAAACGTGCTTGATTAGCTTCTTCTTTAGTGACGTACTCTTTAGGCAATTCATTTATTTTGTTTTTATAAGCAGCTTTCAGTCTTTTTAATTCATTTTGAGCTTTTTCTTGCTCCTCATATTTTATTTTGGCTTTCTCAACTGCATCATGAAAAGAGGCAATATCTGTTACAGTAAAACCATCATATACCATTTTTACACCACTTTTATTCAAAATATCAATAGCTTCAAATTTATAGTACCATCCTTTAAGGTCATGGCGTGATGGGGATAAATAACCATATTGATCATCTATAAACTCCATATCGTCCTCATTGGCTGCAAAATAGCTTGCATAAGGCTTTACTTTTGCAAACAAATCAGGAGGGATTCTATCCAGTATCATTACACCCAAACCAAAGGAGCTATATCCCAATTTAATTGAAATTTCTCCAGCTTTAATAGCAAGATTTTTTTCCTGTTGTACTTTGTTTCTTTCTTCCTCAACATCAATCATAATACCTCCGCCCTCATTTTCTCCTAATATAAGCATGTAGGGAAGCAAGTCAGCTTCGTTGGTAGCAGTAATGTATTTTACGCTTGATAGTTTATCTTTTATCTTAGGAGTAATTAATTGAGAATTGAAATAGGGTTTAAAATTCTTACCCACTATCTGAACAACTTTGCCCTTATATAGAGTGGCGTTATGTATGAATTTTGTCTCACCATTTTTTTCGTATCTAAATGATTTCATAGCAGTGTGATTTAGTTGGTTTTTTCAAATGTTTGAGCTAATTCTTCGTACATGTTCTTGATGTGCTTTGTAATAATCTCAGAACGTTGCTTGCTAATTTTTTTGAGATATACCTCAGCTCGTTCTTGCCTTTCATAGTTTAACACAACTATTTCAATGTAAGCAACCTTGCCTCCATTTTTGATGACATCTGATGAGTCTATGATATTTTTTTTATCATGCTTAGTCATAATAGTACCTTTAGATTAGTTAGAATTAAAAAATTCCAGTAGGTACGATTAAAAGATGAAAAACTATATACAAATATAAATAATTATATAAAGTAAAACAAATTTTAATTATATAATTTAAAATTTGTTTCTTAAACTATTATAATATAAAAGCCTCCATTAAAATGAAGGCTTTTATTGTACGTAATCAAGTTTAAACTACATTCTAAATTAAATACTACATTCTACATTGATTTTCTCATAGGCATTGAGGGTTTAATGAAACAAGTGAAAACAAAACAACTATCTTTTTTAGCTTTTCAGCTATTTTTTACCTTGAAGGAATGCTGGTGCCTGCAATCATTTGGGTAATATTTTCTTTTGTAACGACAAGTACGGCAAATATTACAACGCCCACAATAATATTGATAGTTCTATTTTTAGCTCTTTCTCCATCACCAGCTACAAAGTCTTTGAAAGCCATGAATCCACCATATAGACAATACATTGCAAATCCTGCCAATACGACATTTAAAACGAAGTTCACCATGGGTGCAGTGAACTGCTGTATCGATTGTAATATAACTATAAATTGCATAATTATTAAAATTTATGGGTTAGTGTTTTTTTTAATTACTTCTTACATTTTGGAAAGAGCTGCTATATTGAAATTTTGTGTGCTTGCGGATGTTTTGAATCCAATCACACTGATAAAATCTTTTTCAGCACTACTTTTTCTAAGTGAATATTTGATTTGATATACTCCTGACTTGTAACATTTAATGCTGATTGCATTCAAGCATCTTTTCTCTTGAGATACATAATTACTTGTAATAAGCCTTTTTTCAGAATCATATACCTCAATCATCACATCACAATTATCAACCTTTATCAAATAAGTGGATTGGCTTGTAAAAACATAGGAGGTTGAATATGTGGTTTTTTGAGAAAAATCTAAATTATAAGCTCTCAAGTACTTAAAACCATTCTCCTTCACGGCTTTTTGCTCTTTTTCCAATTTGGATTGTGCATTTACTGTTAAAGTGCACATAAGGGCGATAAAAATCAAAATCTGTTTCATACTACAATTGGTTTAAGGTTAATACTTACTAAAATTTAAACTCCTACAAGACAAAACAATATTGAAAGAAATATAAAGCTACCAGCGCCAAATAAAAAAGATATTGTGGCTATGAGTTCTATCTTGTTAGGAGTTTTCATTGTAGTTGGGGGTTGGGTTTATGGGTTAGTGTTTAAAATATTTTTAATGATTTAATTACCGATTTCTACTTCAAGTACTTCGAAGCTTTCTTTTCCATTTCCAGCTATCTGAATTTTTGGATATTTCTGAGTAACGATATACTCTCCAACAGCTACTACATCCTGAGCAATTCTGTTTTTTTGAGTAAAAAGTTGCTTGGTTGCGATAAAAGAAATGATGTCATTTTTGTATTCAGGAAAAATGCTTTTTAGTTCTTCTTTTGCAGATTCTAAATCATTGTGTACAATGAAACTTTTATTGTTATTAGTTTTTCTAAACTGAAAAATAAAATATGTTTTTTCCTGATATAAGTCTGCTACAACATTAGCTTCCCTGTGTCTGAAGATATTTAAGTAGCTTGAGCCTAAAAGTTTTTCGCCAAAGCCTTGATACTCTATTTTTTGACCTTTTAGTTTTGCTAAAGTTTGTTCTAATTGTAATTTCAGCAAGTGAAAGGTTGCAACTCTGTTATTTTGTTCTACCTTGAAAATTGCTACTAACTCTTGTTTTAAATTAGTTGCAGTAATCGTTTTATCTTCTTTCTTTTTAAAAAGCAACACATTTCCAAAAAGGTCATATTTAAAATCTGTGACAACCACTTCCGAATATGAACCTCTGTCATTTTTTAAGTAAATGATAGCTTGTGGAGCTTTTACAATTTGTGTACGGCTTCTAATTTCTTCTTCAGATACCCCAAATCCCAATAGATCAGAGATTGGTGATGATTGAAGTTCTTTGAATTTCTGAACTTTTTCTAAAGTCAAAGGAAAGTCAGCAGAAACATCTAAAGGTTTTGTTTGATTCTGAGCTTGTGCATTGTGAAGAGCAAAAGCTAAAAGGGTGATGGTGAACATTTTTTTCATGATATTTTTATTTTAAGGTGGTTACTTGGTGATTTTATAAGATGAAAGATTAAAACGGAGCTCATTGGTCAAGGCAGATGTTTATCGAGTTGCTACTATATCCTTTTTCATAAGCCCCGTTCTTCTTTCAATGTCAGTTTGCGGCGATGGCCATAACAATGAATGTTATGATTACTGCTGTTGCCACTATTTTTTTTATGATTAAGCCTTTCATTTTGGGTTAGTGTTTAATGATGATACAAAGTAAGTCATCCAAAAAAGTGCGTGCAAAAAAGAGAAGGGAAAAAAATAGCATAAAAAGGAAGTTTTATAGCACAAAAAGGAAATAAGGAATATTGTTTTTATAAATAGTGTCATATTTATAAGTATTTGTTATTTTTGTATAACACTAACCCAAAAACAACTATGTCTGATAAAAATGGAATAAATAAAAATAAGGTACTCCAAATAAGAAAAGAAAAAAATCTTACTCAAAATCAGCTAATGTATATGACTGGCATTAGTCCTAAAGTTTTAGTTAAGATTGAAAAGAACTTGAATAAATCTATAAACCAAGAGCATTTTATAAAAATAGCAAATGCTCTTGGGGTTAAATACAATGATTTATTTGAAGAGCCTGCTGATAGCAAATTGAAAAAGCTACAAATTGAAGATTATGAAAAAATAACCTATGAAACTTATCTTAATTTGGATTTTGTTAAAGCTCTAGTAGAAGAAACTGTAGTAAAGACCGAAAAAACTCTAAATGCCATTTCTAATATGTCAGAACAAGTGATGATGATGTTGGAAGAAATAAAAAAAAACACCCGTCGCCCCCAGTACAATCATATAAGTAGAGCTGGTAAAAGATATTCAAAACACAAAAAAAAATAGATTATGCCAACACAAACTATAAAATCTGATGATTTCTTTGGAAATCCACCCAGTTGGATTATTCGATGGGGAATAACTTTGTTTACAGGAGTATTTTGCATATTCTTAATTTTTGCTTATTTTATTCGATATCCTGACTTTGTGGAAAAGGATGTTATCATTACAGCTAAACAATCCCCTCAACGATTGAAAGCTGCTTTTACAGGAGAGTATTCTATGCAAGTTCAAGAAGGCCAACATATAAAAGTAGGAGAAATCCTCGGTTATGTGGAAACTACTACTAAAATTGGAGATGTTTGGCAATTAGAAGGGAAAATTAAAAATCCTTACTCTGACACTCTTTTTTTACCAGATTTGTGGCTTGGAGAGCTACAGGGGAGTTACGAGTTATTTAGGTTAGCCCATTTAGCCTATAAACAAAATAAAAATTCTTCTGTCTATGTCCAAATCAAAGGCTTAGAGGAACAAGTGGAAAGCTTGTCGAAAATATCTGAAAATTTAAGAAACCAAGACAAATTGCTCCAAGAAGATTTAAAAGTTCAAGAAAAAGCTCATCAGAGAGACAGGGAACTTCATGAAAAGAAGGTTATCTCCACAGTGGAACTTGAGAAATCCTATCAGAATTATCTCTCAGTAAAAAGAAGTGCTGAAACCATTAAAAGCCAAATCCTCCAACAAGAATCTGCTGTTAGAGAGAGTCAAAACAGAGCAGAAGAGTTAAGGATAGCTAATAAAGAAAAAGATATGAAGGTACTAGCTGACTTGCAAGCTGCAAGTCAAAAGCTAAGAAGTGATATAGAAGCTTATAAAAAGAAATATTGTTTGATTGCTCTTCAGGAAGGCAAAGTGAGTTTTTTATTTAAACAGCCCGTCCAAAATAAAATCCAAGCAAATGAGGGAGAAGAGATGCTGGCCATAGTAACAGATACCAAGTCTAATCTCATAGGAAGTGTTTTGGTTGAGATAGAAAACTCAGGAAAAATAGGTATTGGGCAAACAGTGCAAGTAAGGCTATTTAACTATCCTTATGAAGAGTTTGGAATGCTGATTGGAGAAGTAAAACATATTACAAGTATTCCGACTCATGTCCAACATAAAAATCAAGATGAGAAAGGCAAATACAGAGTAGAAATATCTCTTCCTGGGCTTCAGACGGACCAAAAGAAAAACATCCCATTCAATGGAGAACTAGAAGGAAGAGCTAGAATTATTACCAAGGATTATTCTATTTTAGATAGAGTATTCTTGAAAATCATGAAATCAAGAGGCTAAAAAAATGATTGCCCCTACCTAAAATTACGGAGTAAAGTATTTATTTGTAAGAGGGTTAGTAATAAGGAGGAATATTAGTAGGGAGGTAAGAATAAAAACCAAGCCGAGACAGCTTGGTTTTTATTTTCAGTTAATTCATTACTTTAAAGCATTCAGTTAATATATCACTTTTAAAGTATCTTATTGATGTAAATGATGACTCTTATAAATGGGTCTGTAAAATGTAAGGAGTACCCATATTACAAAAAAAATCAAAATTTCAAATAATTGTCCACGAGTGTTGCTCATCAAAAAAAGAGTAATCACAACCAAACACGCAATCATCCCTAATTCAATAAGGGGAAGATAAAATCTTTTTACTCTTGATTCATTCATTTTATATAAACAGTATGGCAAAAAACTTCCAATTAAAAGCAAATCTGCATATTCATACTTTCTTAATGCCAAAAATGCTACATAAAACATACTGAAGAACATCAACTCTAAATTGCTGTTATTTAAACGGATTTTTTTTTCTTTCGCTTTCATATTAATCTATCTCTTTTTGTTTTTTATTTAATTTCTATTCAAAGTCAGCAATAAAAAATGACATAAAAAAGATTTTTTTTTATTATTTTTTCTTTTTAATTAAAATAAAAAAAAGTGCCTGATATTCAGGCACTTGATTGTTCACCACCTTTCTACAAAAAAATGTAGAAAATAGGTTTTATAAGACCACGTATTACTATATTTTTCCAGCTCCAACAACTGTTCCATTTGCATCTCTACAAGTGTAAAAGCCTCCTGATTCACTATAAGTATACGCTTTTGTACTTCTACAAACTTCAGCAGAAACACCTGACATATCAACATCAGCAAGCTCATGAGCAATTTTACCTCCTTTCACTTCTTGAGCTTGTTCATCAGTTATTTGGAATTCATCGAATTTAGAATTTCCAAAAGGTTTATTTTTCTTAATCATAGTTTTGTCCCATCAGGGCATTTAAGGGTTAGTATTTAATGATGATACAAAGTAAGTCATCAAAAAAAGCGTGTGCAAAAAAGGGAAAGAAAAAAAATAGCAGAAAAGGGAAGTTTTATAGCAAAAAAAGGAAGTAGGTATTATAAAATTTACATTTGTAGAATAATTTTAAAAAATGCCAAAAACTAAATAGCCCCCTAAAGTTAGGAGGCTTTATTTTTTTAGGAATAGAAATTTTTTTATGACTCAATTTTAAATATACCAAGGTGGAATCTATTTTCTTCAGTTTGAAAATATCTGAATAATGCTCTTCTATGAATTCCCAAATCCCTAAATTAAGTTGTAGGAACTTCATTTTTCAGAAGTTTCTCATATGCTATCAAATTCAATACAAAATACTTTTTCATTCTTATAGTTTATTTAATGATGATTGATTCTATAACTTTATCTAATGCATCCATATTATCAATGCTTCCTGTTCTAAAAACTATTTTCCCATCCGGACCTATCACTATATTGGTTGGATAAGCTTCTATTTTATAGAGATTTGCTATAGATTTAGAATTAATAATGTGCTCATAGGGGAAATTTCGTACCTCCAGAAACTTTTTGAGAGCTTTCATATCCTTAGGATTATCTATGGATAACCCTATGAAACGAATATTCTTATTATCCTTATACTTCTCTCTAAGAGCTCGAAGATGTTTAATTTCTCCAATGCAGGGAGCACAGGCTGCAAACCAAAAGTTTATGACTGTAACTTGTTTTGCTTCTACAGCTTTTGAGAGAGAATAGTCTTTTTTATCCAGGGTTTTTCCTGAAAATTCTGGTGCTGTGTCCCCAACATTGAGCTGACCATGGGACATGAAAGCTATAAACATACACATTACTACTAATAATAGACGCATAATAAAAATTGTTAAAGGGTTTAAACTAGGGAATGTTTTAATTTTAAACTTGATTTAATGGTAGAGCATAATTAGAATTTAAGTTATATGCTCTTGTTGATGCTTCTTTCATTGAAGGGTATGTTGCGAGGTATCTATATTTTTTGCTTAATACAAACTCAAAATGCATTATTCTTATGCTTTTAATATATTTCTCAACGACCACAGCCCCCCCGTCATTCATGGAATCTACATAGAAGTTTCTATAATCTATCCCAAATTTTTTCTTGAGCCATATCCAAACTAGTATGATATAATAGACAAAGGCTAATGGGACAACTATAAATTCATAAATCTTGTATAAGGTATCTGAATATAACATAAGACTATTTTTGAAGTGAGCTTCTAAATATTCATTTTAATTTTGAATTAACCAAAAAAAATCTGAACAGCATAATTACCATGTTCCAATTTTCTTTGTTTTACAACAATATTTTCATTCTTGGACCAAAGATTAGCGACCCTTTCAGCAATTTCTTCAGACAAAAACTCCATCTCAATAATACTCATAGAGTCATTAGATCCTATTTGTACAAGGCCATTTTCTGGAGATGTACCCAGAACAACCATCATGGTATATTTCTGGATAGATTTTATACTAACTTGCATATTTATCTTTTTTAAAAGAAACAAAAGAACTATAACCACATTGGATGTTGCTAATAAACATTCCAGGCTCTTCGGTTTTAAATCGGTTACAAAAAAAATTTAAAACCCATGTTTTGATATTTTTCACGTTACTATCTTCTTTTAATATTTTCTTCAAGAACTATCCACTTGAGCTTTTTCGCAAATTCTCGAAATTGGTCAGGTGTGAGCTGATTCATTTTGCTTATTGACATTATTTCAGAAGACTTCTTTAACATATCTTTTGGAGTCACTTTTATTCTAAACTGAATAGGCAAAAAATTTCTAGAGTTCATAATCTCTAAAATATATTCTGGCTTTAGTTCTTCCTTTTCCTCAATACTAGGCTGCGTTTGGATGATAGGTTGTAGTTTGGAGAAATCTACAACATCGGAAACTGTCAGTCTGGAAAATCTTCTCAGAAATTCCAGATTTTGCACATTCCTTTCCTCGTTACTATGATTCTCGAATAAATTCACTATCGCATTCATCTGTTTATAAATTTACAATGGGGCAGTTTCCTACCCCATTTAGTTTAGATAGTTACTGAAAAATCTTCTTCTGTATCACCTTGTGGAGCAGGAACGTCAGTTTCTTGTGTTGTATCTTTTGTAGCTATAACTCTTATTTGAGAGGCCAACACACTTACATGCTTGTACTCGATAGAATCTTTCTTTTTCATCTCAGCCTGAATCTTTCCTTCAATATAGACAAAAGAACCCTTTTTCATTTTTTCTTTTAGTTGCTCTGCATATTCCTTTTTTGCAAAAAAAACAATATCATGCCAGGTTGTTTCCTCCTTGTCACCCTTTTTTTCATTTGTGGCAAGAGTACAGCCAATTCCTGAGAGTTCTGCATTAGAAGTGTTGAAAATTACGGCATCTTTGCCAAGATTTCCTGAAAGAATTACCTTGTTCATAAATTTTCCCTTTCGGGCGGTTTGGGTTAGTGTTTGAATTAACTATTACAAATATAAGAAATTTTATAAAATAAAACAAATAATAATCGTATTTTATTTTAATTGATTCAAAAAATGTATCACAAGGTTTATGCCCAAAACATTTCACCAAAAATTTCTTTTTCAAAAGCTTTCATTTTATTTTTTGATACTGCTAAAGTAATTGCTATTTTTCGCAAAAAAATACAAAATATGACTCGTATTATTGCTCTTGTAAATCACAAAGGAGGAGTAGGTAAAACTACAACTACATTAAACTTAGGGAAAGCATTAAGTTTGCTTGGAAAAAAAATACTGCTTGTAGATATTGACCCTCAAGCTAATCTTTCACAGAGTCTAGGTTTTAGAGATATAGAAAACTCTATTTATGATGTAATTTGTGAAAATAAAAAACCAGAAATCAAAAATATTGCTTCTAATTTTGATTTATTACCTGCTGATTTGAATTTAGCAACTGCTGAAGCGAAACTTCTTTCAGAGCAAATGTCGGGTTATATAAAACTGAAAAAAGGTTTAAATCCTTATATTTCTGATTATGATTATGTTTTAATTGATTGTCCCCCAAGTTTAGGAATACTTACAATTAATGCTTTGGCTCTTGCTACTGATATGATGGTTGTGGCAGAAACAGAATTCTTGAGTGTTACTGGCTTGCAAACAATTCTTGAGCTTCGTGATAGAACCTTAGAAACACTCAATGCTCATCTTAAATTTACGGGCATATTATTCACTCAATATAATCGAACATCTATAGGTAAAGGAGTTATTGAAAGTATAAAACAATCTTACCCTAATAAAGTATTCAATACTTATATCAGAGAAAATGTGAAAATTTCAGAAGCTTCAGCAAGCAGACAAGATATTTTTACCTATGATGATACATCACTTGCAGCTCTCGATTATAAAGATTTTGCAGATGAATTTCTCATTAAAATAAATTAACCTGTTTTATGTCAAAAAAATCACAAGTCTGGGGTGATCTTATAAAAAATGCCTCATCTACAATACAAGTTACAGTTCTTCCTGAGTTAAAAGAATTAATACCCTCTCTTACACAAGAAGAATTAGAGGGCTTAGAAACATCTATTGTTCAAGAAGGTTGTAGGGAACCTTTACTTTTATGGGAAAATCCAGGTACAAAAGAAAACATCTTAGTAGATGGACATAATCGCTTTCAAATTTGTAATAAACATTCTATTACCTTTAAAACTACGTTTAAAGATTTTTTAGATTTAGATGCAGTCAAGGACTGGATGATTTCTAATCAATTAGGGCGAAGAAATCTTAGTGAATATCAGAAATCCTATTTGAGAGGGTTGCAGTACAATCGGGAGAAAAAAGCGTTAGGAGGTGATAGAATGAAGGAAAAAGCAGGTGGTCAAAATGACTCCTTGAAAACAAGGGATAAATTAGCAGAAGAACATAAAGTTTCTCCAAAAACCATTCAGCGTGATGAGAAGTTTGCACTTGGTTTAGATAAGCTCACAGAAGGCAATAAAGAACTTAAAGATAAAATCTTGAATAAAGAAATCAAAATACCTCAAAGTATTATTCAGGAAGCATCTGTATGGGAAGAGGAAAAATTAAAAGATGTTCAAAAAAAAATAGAAACTGGGCAGTTATCAGAGCTCTTAGATGAGTTGAAAAATACTGATAAAAAAATTGAAGAATATAAAATAGACAGAGAAAAGATTGTGGCTAAAATTATGGAATATCTGAAGACAGCTTCAGATAAAGATTTAGAAAAAATTATGAAAGCAGTTAAGATTTAATTTGTATATTTATCTAATAAATATACAGAAAACAAAAAACTCTTTTTAATTTATGAGAAGACACCAAAATCAGAAAGCATTATTAATACTAGCTATAATGATTAGTATTTCACTTGTATTTTATAGCTTATATATTAACATATATATTGGTTTCATTTGCTTATATTTTTCATGGAATCTTGTTAGTTTGAGTTTAGATGTTTATTCTAAAATTTCTTTGGTAGAGAAAATTGATAGAGGGAACAAAGATAAAAAAGTTTAATAATTAGTTTTAAGTAAAATTAGAATAGATTATGATAAATATAAGGAAGGGAATGTTGATAGCGATTATCTTAATGATTGGGATTGGAGTAATTATAAATTTTAGTATTCATCTAATATTTGGTTTCATATCTCTCATTACTGCTATTCCTATTTTGAAGATATGTTTAGAATGTTATCAGATAGAATCTGAAATAGAGGATTTGAAAGCTATTCAAAAAGAAAATGAAAAACTCCTTGAACAAAACTTTATTCCTCTTTCAAAAAGATTGGAAAAAGTAAACTATCCTACGTCATAAGCTCAGGATAGTTCTCCAGTAGGTTTTGAAATACAAAAAAATGAATTATGAAAAAACTATTTTACACATTATTATCTATCAGTTTCTTTATTTGGAGTTGTGGTGGGGAATCATCAATAGATAATGGTAATGTTTTGAAAAATTCCACTAATACAACTCAAATATCAGAGTACAAAGTTTTATATCTTGATACGATGAGTAAAATAAAAGGAGTAAGAATGATAGATATATTCTATCTAGTACCTCCAAATGTAAATAAACAAGCTATTCAAACATTTCTGACTAAAAAAAATGATTCATTACAAACTACTTATATTTGGAAGACTAACGCTGGCGGAAGAAGTATTCATTTAAGAGTTTATAAATCCATGAGTAATTATGAAGATAGCAAAGATGAAAAATATGAAGCTACGCTAAATTTTTCAGATACTCGGTATGGTAAAAATAAAACCCCAGTAATAAATTTTAATGAGAAATGATTATATGCTTTAACACTACTTGACTAATTGTTAAAACAAAAGCCCTAAAACTTAGGGCTTTTTGCATATTTCAATTGTAGGCATCTATAATTAATAGGGATTAAACTGCCAAAGAGATTTGCCATGCTGAATATATCCTCTATCTCCAATAGCAAAACCAGTTGCTCTAGACATTGCAAATGGAGGACCTTCCTTTTCTATCCAGGTATTCGTTACGGGGTCATACTGCCAAATATCTTTGTAAGTTTTAGAAGAACTGCTTCCAAGCCCTACATAAGCTTTGGTTCCAATCACAAAACTTAAAGCGTATGCTCTTGCTTCACCTCCGAAATCTGCCTTTTGTGTCCAAGCGTCTGTTTGTGGGTCGTATTCCCATAAATCTTTCTTGTATCCTGTTGCATCTATTCCACAAGAGATATAGCCTTTATTATCTATCGAGAACCCTGTACTATACAGCCTGGCACTTCCTCCAAAGTCAGCCTTTTGTGTCCAGACGTTGGTTTCAGAATTATACTCCCATAGGTCTTTTTTCAAAATAGCACGTGCGGTTATTCCAGTTCCTACATAAGCTTTGGTTCCAATGGTAAATGCAGTTACACTAGCTTTAAATACGTCTGGATAATCAACTTTTCGTGTCCATGTATTAGTAACGGGGTCATACTCGTGGAGTGGTGTTTGAGAGTAAAGTCCTGATCCTGTGAATCCTGCTGTAATATATCCTTTATTGCCAATAGCAAAAGCCACACTTCTTTCTCTCTCATCTGCAAAGTCAGCTTTTTGTGTCCAGGTATTGGCTACAGGATCATATTCCCAAAAGTCTTTAAGAAAGTAACCAGTGATGGAACTGCTCCCAAGTGCAATATAAGCTTTGGTTCCAATCACAAAACTTAAAGCAGATATTCTTGCTTCACCTCCGAAATCTGCTTTTTTCACCCATCTTGCTATTTTAAAATTCTTGGGGCTTTCAGCAATTTGACCATTTGCTTCTATTGTAACTTTTCCTGTGATTGCTCCTTGAGGGATGGTAACAAGCAGGCTTGATACTGTTACACTTTGTACGGTTGCCTGCAATCCATTAAATTTTACAATGTTGTCAGATGGTATAGGAGCAAAATTTTCTCCCCTGATACTTACAGTTGCTCCAATTTCAGCACTGTCAGGGCTAAAGCTGGTAATCGTTAATTTTGGAACATCTACTGGAGCTGGTTCTTCAGGTCCTTTTGTTTTACAGGATTCAAATAAAATGAATCCAAATATTAATAAATAAATGTATTTTTTCATAAGAAGCATTTATTTTAAAACACCTAAGCTATCAAGCTCTTTGGGTGTTATGGATGGAGGCATTTGATTATTTTTGATTTTAAAAACTACTAAATCAGCAACTTTTCTAGCTTTCTCTTCTGAAGAGAAACCTTTATTACCTGGTATGCTGGGAATGGTACTCTGCAACACTGTTTTTCGTCCATCTATCCAGATTTCATAACCAAAAGTGTTTTCTAAGGCAGGAAAAGTTTTCACCTCTATATTTGAGCTAAATTTTGATTCCTGTATTTTAGGAATACTATCTTTTTTATTTTCGACAGAGTTTGAGTTCTGAGTAATAGAATCTTTTTTGTTTTGACTATTTTGAGAGCAGCTTCCTAGAACTAAAAGAATCAATAGAAGTTTGTACATTCTTTTGTTGGTTTGATTTTTATAATATAACACAAAGAAGCAAAAATGCACCTTTTTAGGAGATGCATTTCGCTTAAATTATTAAGGATTGAATTCCATAAAAGATTTTGTATAGGCTGCTGTTGCCCCAGACTGACCAGTTCCTACATATCCTTTTCCATTTATCACAAATGAAAATGCACTTATAAACTCATTTGCCCAGGGCAATTCACTCCAAGTATTAGCTACAGTATCATATACATATAGATTAAATAGAGTTCCTCCAGGTGAAAGTCCACAATAGACTTTTGTACCAATAGTAAGGGTATAACTTGCATGATTATAACCAGGAGAATTTGCTTTTTGTGTCCATGCATTCGTTGCTGGATTGAATTCATAAAAGTCGGTTGCTCCTTGTTGTCCAGGACCAGCCCAAATGAGTCCACCCCCCATATAACCTTTTCCATTGGCAGCAAAGCCAAAAGTTAGAGCTCTTTGGTTAGAAGAAACTGTTGGAACATTCTGTCTCTGTCTCCAAGTGTTAGTTGTTATGTCATATTCATAAAATACTCTATTTCCATTCATAGTATAAGCTTTGTTATCTATTCTGAATGTAAATAAAGGAGCAATAGGATAGTTTGCTTTTTGTGTCCATGTGTTAGTAGCTGGATCATACTCCCACATATCAGATAAATTAGAACCATTATATCCAGCACCAACATACCCTTTTGTATCAGAAACGAAACTATTTGCTTCCCTTCTTGCACTTCCTCCAAAATCAGCTTTTTGTGTCCATGTGTTAGAAGATGGGTCATACTCCCAAAAATCTTTTTTGTAAGTACCATTATCCTGACCTAATCCAGCATATCCTTTATTTCCAATTGAAAAACCAACAGCATTATTTCTGAAACTTGTAAAATCAGCTTTTTTTACCCAATAGTTTGTAACTTGAAAATCTGATGCAGATGTCGCTGTTTGTCCTCCAACACTTACTGTAATTTTTCCAGGGCTTGTTTTGGGAATGGTGACAGTAAGGCTTGTAGTTGAAGCTGCTGTAACAGTTGCAGGTTCTCCATTAAATCTTACTACATTTCCCAAAGGATCAGTTGAGAAATTTGTTCCTGTGATGGTAACAGTAGTATTAAAATTACCACTTAAAGGAGAAAAACTCGTTATAGTAGGGGCATTGGGGGAGGGAACAGTTACAGTAAAATCTCCATTGCTTGTAGCAGTTTGTCCTGAAACACTTACCGTGATTTTTCCAGTAGTGGCTCCTTGAGGTACTGTGACCGTTAAACTTGTAGTAGTGGCTGCTGATACTGTAGCATCCGTTCCATTGAATTTTACTACATTATTTGCGGGTGTGGTTGAGAAATTTGTTCCTGTGATGGTAACAGTAGTTCCAACAGTACCGCTTGAGGGATCAATACTTGTAATAGTTGGCTTTTGAGGCTCAGGATTATTATTACCCTTTCCTCCACATTGCCATAATAGTGGTAACATTACCAATAAATAAAAAACTATTTTCTTTGTCATAAAAATCTAAATTAAGGTTTAAGTAAAAAAACGGTTATTAGTTAATTCTGTAACTCCAAAAATCTTTTACATAGCCACCAGAAGTATATCCAGTTAGAATGAATCCTTTTCCATTGCCAGAGAAACCAACAGCTCCATTTCTGGCATCACCTACCAAATCAGCTTTTTTGGTCCATGTGTTCGTTGCTGGGTCATATTCATAGAAAGCTTTGGAAGTAGCTGTATCCAAGCCTCCAGTTCCTACATAACCCTTTGTACTAATAGAAAATCCTACTGTAAAATCAGTATTGGTTGTAAGTGGATAATTTGCTTTTTGTGTCCATGTGTTATTGATGGCATCATACTCATAAAAATCATTCCTTGAACCTAAAACACCTGATACAAAACTACTTCCTAAGCCCACATAAGCCTTTGTTCCAATTACAAAACTTACAGCTCCCATGCGTCTTGTTCCTTGACCAATGAAATCGGCTTTTCTAGTCCAGCTATCATTTGTAGCATTGTATTCCCAAAGTTCATTGTTATCTCCAAGAACGTATCCCTTTCCATTTGCACTAAAAGCTACTGATTTAGTGGTTGGTGTACCTGAAAAACTAGCTTTTTGTGTCCATGTGTTGTAAACAGAATCATATCTCCATAAATCTGTAAATGAGCTTGTTCCATTCCCAAGCCCTATATAACCTGCTCCATTAATAGAAAATCCAATAGCATTTGCTCTGGCACCACCTCCAAAATCAGCTACTTGACTCCAAAGCCCTGTATATGAGTTATAAGCCCAAACATCTTTTAGGAATAAATTATTCATATTGAATCCAGTCCCAACATAGCACACGGAGCCATCAACGTAAGTAGTTGTGAAAACAGCAGCTCTTTCCCTGGCAACACCTGGAAAGTCTAATAACTTTGTCCAAGTGTTCGCATTTGATAAGATGGTTAAGTCTTTTGGACTTGTGGCAGTTCTATCACCTACAGTTACAGTTACTTTTCCAGTAGTGGCTCCTTGGGGCACTCTTGTTGTCAGGCTTGTGGTAGAAACAGACAAAGCATCTGTTTGAATCCCATTTATTTTAATAATATTGCCATCGAAAGCTGACGAAAATCCATCACCCTCTATGGTAATGATATTCCCAGGAAAAGCGATAGGAGGGGTAATATTTGATATTACTAAAGGAGCAGGTTCTACGGGCTTAGGTATCACTGTAAATACAGATGTACTGATAGCCATTAGATTTCCTACAGAAACTGATATTTCTCCAGTAGTGGCTCCTTGGGGTACTTTAACTGTGATGGTATTTGCTGTTACACTTACCACATTTGCAGAAACATCTTTAAATTTGACTACAGCATTTTTTGTAAAATTAGCTCCTGTAATGGTAACACTTTCACCTTCATATCCTGATTGTGGACTGAACTCTGTAATAGAAGGATGTGCGGGTTGTGGTTCTGGCTTATCACCACATTGAAACAAAGTAATAGATAAGATGACTAATATAGCCATCTTAAAATAAATTTTTCTCATGGATTTTTAATAAATGAAAAGTAAATGAATTAGAAAAAATAATTTATGGGTTAGTGTTTAACAAAATTGTGGAGAACTATGGAGGTACATTCTTTTTATGATACATAAAAAATATGGGTTAGTGTTTACTCTAGGATAAGACATGCCTATCCCATTATTATTTCAGAAAAAAAATAAAATTAATATTGAATGGGATTTTTTTAACAACAATGGGAAAAACAGCAGTTTTCTGAAGACTTTGAATAGTCTTGTTGTTGAATATACCCTTCTAAGGAGGGTAAAACATAAAATGAATTTATGTTTGCGAAATAATAATAAGTTTTCATTACAGTTCTATTAAAAGTTATAAGTGTCCAAACAAATAGTAGAAATTGTATGGTTTTCAGTTACAATCAATAAATTAAAATACCTTAATAGTCTGTGGTGTTGCTCAAATTTTATTCCAAAATATCATCTTTGAATAAAATTTTTGTAAAAATAAGAAGTATATCCCATATATTAAATTCAAAAATAAAATAAAATAGAATATGTAATATATAATGTAAAATTTTATATTATTCAACAAACAAACCTTGCATAGAATGCAAGATTTGTATTTCAGTTAATATTATTTCACTTCTAAAACAATAATATTTATAACAATATCACTGTATAGGATGAATAATAGTATGCAAACATACATAATCTTTCAAAAACAACAAAAAAATATACCTACTTGTATAATTTTTTACTGTTATTATCCCTTTAAAATATCATTCTTTCAACTCGTACATGAAATCAAATTTGAGAAGAAATAAATAAGATGCATAGTCTAACTCAATAGTATCTGTATTATCAGGTTTATTGCATTCAAAAAAAATGCTTGCACAACGTTCTTCTATTGTAATGACTTTCCAAGTATTTCCATTAGAAATAAATGAAGAGCCAATTTTTGGGTATGCTGGTTTTTCTGCCATAAAATATTTAAGTTTTAGACTACAAATATTTTTAAACAGTCCGTAAAATCTTTATACTCTAATCAAATGATTAAAAGAACACCCTAATAGGATGTTCTTTCGTACATATCTTCTGTTAGAATTTTAACCACATTAATATCATCCATTTTCTTGAAATTCTCTATTATTTTTCGGATAGTTTGGGCTTTGGGTTGTTTTTCAGGAAATCTTTCTAAAATTTCATGTATAGGAGGGTTTATATCTCGTTTATTAACCAGTATGTCATGAATTAATTTATCTAAGAGATTTTTAGTGTAGGGATTGTGTCCTATCTCTCTGAAAAGACTATGATTCTCTTCTTGGCAAATACCATAAAGATAATTATAACTGGCGTTTCTGCCATAAAACAAACATTCATAATCATAAAAACGACAAATGCCTGCTGTTCCAACTTCTACTTTTCTTAAAATACTGGGTACATTCTCTGAAACGACTTGCTCTCCGTTAAAGCTAGAAAGGGTATAAGGTTTATTGCTTGTATTGAGCATCATAAATCTTCCACTGTTGAGCTTAAAAAGATATGTTTCTAATCTTTTTCCTTCTGACTTTTCAACGAAATATGTCTGTTTGAATTCCAAATTTAATTCGTTTTTTATGCTCTGTTTTCTATAATCTCTCCATTCAAAATCCAAAAGAAACTCTGCAAAATTCTTTTTTCTTATTATTTTACCTTCAAAGGCAATAATTTCATCAATAAACTCCTCTGTGGCAAGTGTATAGATAAAAATATCTTTTTTCGGTTGTTTAGTGATTCTGTTTACTCTGCCATTTCTTTGCTTGGTTCTTTGGGGATTCCACTTGGAATCATAATGAATAACTGTGCTTGCTTGGTGTAAGTTTACTCCTTCACTAAGAATATCAGTAGTCAAAAGAACATCAAAATTATGAGTTTGTTTGCTTCCATTTGCATCAAATTCACTTGCCACTTTCTCAAGCTGTTCTTCTGAGCATTCGGAATCAATACTTAAATATTTGATGCCTGCCTTACTTAATACACTCTCTAAATGTTTCAGAGTGGTTTTATACTCTGTAAAAATAATACTCTTTCCTTCTGCTTTTTTTAAAATATGAAGTAAAGCGTTTTCTTTTACAAAAGAACTTTCTGTGATGGCTTTTTCTGTCAAAGCTTTTAGTTTCTCAATCCCTTCAAAATCAGTTTTAGAATCTTTTAAAAACGCTTCATTAACTGGAATACGTAAATTTTCAAATTCAATAAACTCTGGGGAGGTATCTAAGACATTCTTTATCTTAGTAAGCAGATTACTTAAAGATTGGTGCAAAGCTTGCAGACTTGAATCAGCTCTTTTAAGTAAAAATGTTTTAAAAATCCCCGTATTACCAAACATAGTAGAAAAATCTCCGTTTTCAATGTAATTTTGTGGATTATAGATAGCAAGAGGCAATTCTCTTACAGAATCAATAATCATTCTTATTAATCCATTTTCAGGACTTAGGCAAGGGAATCTAACCTCGACATTTTTTTCGTGAACATTTGGAAACATACCTATTATTTTCATATCTGAGGGATATAGCATTTCAATATCCTCTCTGGTCGTTCTAATAGCAAATTCTCCAAAATGTTCTTTTATTTTTTCTTCTATCGTTCTAATTTTTCTGACAAGTTCTATCCTTTTTAAAGTCTTGTCCATTTCTTTGGGTAAACTTTCTTCATATCTTCCTAATTTTTCAAGTTCTTTTTTGGCATTTTCAATATTTTTTAAATATCGACCCAAAAATAAATACAAAAAAGTGTTTCTTTTTGCTGGGATTAAAGAAACCGTATTATAAAATTCTTCATGATTATTTTGAAAAGGAGTTGCAGACAATAATAAGACTGTAGGGATAGACTCCTGCACACGAATAAAAATCCATAAAGTTTCATAAGATTTTGCTGTCAGGTTTCTTAGGTTATGAGCTTCATCTACAATAATTGTGTCGTAATCATATACTTCTGGCAATTTTTGATAGGATGCCCAATCAAGTTGTAACCCTAATTTCTTACATTCCTCAATATATATACTCCAGTTGTTTTTAAGTTTGGCAGGGGTTACTACCAATACTTTTTTTCCTTGTTGAATAGCAATAGTAACTGCCGTTACAGATTTTCCTAATCCAGTATCATCCATAATCATACAGCCACCAACTTCGTGGATGATATCAAGAGCTTTGTTTACAGAATCTTTTTGATAGGAGAGAGGTTCAAAATTAGGAAGAGTAACCATGATAAATAAAATTAAAAGTGAATAATGATTAACTGAATTATTAAAACAAATATAATAAATTATACAATATAAAACAAATTTTAAAACTATTTTATTTAAAAATATAGATATAAAAAAACCTCTTTATAAAGAAAGAGGTAAAGATTATTCGAATATTTGTATAGAATCATCATTAAAAGTAATTTCAATTTTTTCTGCTTTTTCAAAATCAATATAATGATGAGAATTAGCCCCTTTGGGAACTCGATGGAGGTTAATCCACATTTCAAAAGGAACGTAGCTCACTTTATGTAAAAAACCCTCTACCATATTCTCAGTATAATATACACGAACACTTTTATAAATGGGATTACCCATAATAGTTATCAAGGTATCTTTTGCCTTTTGGATATTTTCCATAAAAATTTCTTTTTTTAAAGCTAAAATAAATATTTTCTTATTGATACACTATGGTACTATAAAACTATTTGACTTGAAAAACAATGGTGTCTTTAAACTTCTGCTTTATAGTATCATATTTTAAACTAGCACGAAGTGGCCAGTATAGTTTATTTTTATGATATTTTAAATCAACACTCTTCCAAGAATCAATGTTGAGAGTAATGATACTGTCTTCATCATTGATTTCATACTCAAAAGTAAAATGTGTGGTATCTTTGATATTTGTGCTCCTTTGATGCAATAAGGGAGAAATAGCTACTGTATTTTTAAGATTCGGAATTTCAAGAATGACCAACTTGTCTGTAAATTTCAATAAAACAGGTGATTTCTTATCAATCATCTTCCAATGAATAAACCCTAAACTATCTTTCCATGTAATCTGTTCAGAATGGGTATTTTCCAAAGAATCAGCCAGCCACACTTTTTGAATCAATGTCTTTTTTAATTCGCTATTGCTCTCACATGAAAATAAGACAGGAACAAAGCAACATAAAAATAAAATCCTCAAGGTTTTCACACACATAGTAATCAATAAAACGATAAGGCAAAATTAAGGTTTTTTTTGGCTTCTAAGCAATTTTATTTTCTTTGTAGGAACTTCATCATTTAGCATTATCAAGTCCACTAGGAGTTAAAATCCAGCCTTAAACAAGCCTTGTCAATATTCTCTTCAAAAACAGCTCTAAGAGAATGTTTTTATGTCAAAGTGCCTCTATTGCTAATAGAGCGATGTGCTTCCCGAATTATTTTTTTTGTTATATAAATGTCTCAAAAATATATTTTGAAATTTTGAAACTATTTAGGCTTCAAAGTTGTTATAAAGGTAGATTTTAAATTATTTTTAACTAAAAAACAAAAAAGAACAATGTAGAATAAAAAAAATAAAATATTAAAAAAGTACAATAAATAATTATGATACTTTTAGCAGAATCCGCTTCTTGGATAGCTTCATTTGAAATTGGATGGTCTTAGCCATTTAATTTGTTATAAAGTAAAAGTTATAAATTTTTAAAATTAAATCAACTTAAATAGATGTCAAAAGAAGAAAAAAGAAAAAAATTATTAGATCGCCTCAAAAGATTCCTAACAAAGGAAGTTATCAAAGAACTCATCAAGAAGATTATAGAGGAAATCTCTAATTTCAACCAGTTAAGCTACCTAACCAGTAGGCAATTTAACCAAAGCCTAAACCCATTGTTAACAAAACTATTCCCTTATAATGATAAGGAATACGAAGAATGGGAAGCAATAGAACCTAACGACCCTATTCTTCTTGAGATGATAAAGGATGTATTAGGTATTTATGATGAAAAAGGTCACCCCAATCTAGGAAAAGGGGAAGCTTTTAGCGAATACGTAAATGCTGTGTGGGATGCTCTGGAACTAGAGAAATACATCAAACCTGAGCATTTAGAAGCTTATAGAACAGCCTATGAAAATCAAGTTGAAACTAAAATCCAGCCTGGTAATTAAAAATAAAGCAAAAGCCCTTATGGGCTTTTGTGTTTTTAGTCGTAAACACTCGGATTCTTGTTTTTTGATTCTGTATCATTGATACTACTTGCAAAAAAATCAATACATGACCGACCTTCCACACTATCTAATACATATTGTCAATATCTGAAGAAGCCAATAGTTGTATTTTTCTTTTATAGGCAATCAGGTTGGTTTTATCTTGTAAATCTGAGATATAATCTATTCCTCTTGCTTTTTTAATCAATAAAAATTCTTTTTTCTTTGGCTGAACTATTTGTATTAGATTAAATAATTTATCAAGACTTTCAGAAGATTTGTTAATGATAAAAGATATAATCTCATGAGTCTGACAGATTTCAAGGGTATTCATTAAAAGTATTTCTTCTAAAGTAAAAAAAGTATGAATGGCATCTTTGATGAACTTTCTTTGCATACTTCGTTCCTCAAGACTTTTGTATGGGATGGTTATTTTAACTTCTATTATTCCCTGCCCTTTTATATCAACAAATACTTTAGGAGAATATGTTTGCTCTTCTGAACGCATAGCCACCCTAAAACCATCTACCTCTGAAATAGGGCTGGGCTCATAAATATTAGAGTATAACATGATATCTGCTATTTTTCCTTCAGACGTGTTTCTATTAATAAGAACAATTCTGTTAGGGCATAACTCATCTACTAAATTTTGAAGCATTTGAGTTTTCTCATGCATTCTTTCATAATTTCCCATTGAAATAAACATATAATTGTCTTTAAGTTCTGGCAAGTGCATTTGGCAAAAGGCCATACAATCAAGAGCATTTTCTCCAATGTAAAAAGTAAGAGGTTGCTTTATTTTTTTTAAAGTACCTAAATAGGGTCTTGATAACCATATACCTGCTTCATGATAAGCTTCCTCTATTCTTTTGGTATGAATAGAACTTCTATATTCTTTTGTAATTTGTTCTGTTCCAATTATAAGCAAAGATTTATCGCTTTGTAGCATATATTTTGGAAAAATAGTGTCAGTAAAGAGTTTTTTGCCATCTTCTCCAATGATACTTTTGTTAAAAACACTTTCTTTAAAACAAAAATGATCAATTATATCATTGGAAATTCCTCTTTTATGTAAAATAGTTCTATCATAAAGTTTCTCTGTTATCCCAAAATATCCCTTGAGAATTTCTTTTTGTTCTTTGAGAAAACCCTCTAGATTTTCTCCGAAAATTTGTCTGATAGTTTTTTTATCGTAGATTTTATCAAGAATAATACCTTCTTCTTGTTCACGATACAATTTTCTCAACAATTCAATTGCTTTCTCTTCAGAAAGAAGCATTCTACTCGTGATAAAATCTACAATATTACCTTTATCATGGGGAACGTGAGGGTTGATGAAGCAATATTTCCCGCCAATAACTTTCTTTATAATGATGGTTTCATCTCTATAGATACTGTTCATGACAGTAATATCATCTTTGTTAAAAGAAAATGTTTCCTGTTTGTTTATTGTATAGTTGTTACTTTTAGCGAAATTTACAAGATTAATGGTCTCGAAGTAGGCTATTTCTTCGTGTTTTATATTCTTGAGAATCTCCTTTTTTTGCTCAGAGTTTTTAATAACAAATAAAGCTTGGAGCTTGGGTTTTTGAATTTCAGTTTCAATATTTAAGACCTGGAGGAGTTTAATAATGGATTCTGGTGAGTAAAAAGTTTCTCTTTTAGGGTCATCATATGTATTTTTAATAGCTGAGATAATATTGTATTGAAGCCCATACTTTTCACAAAACTTTTTCATTTCACCATATGAAAAATGAAGTTGCGAAAAAACAAGTTCTGTAGCCTTTTCATAAGACAGTACAATTTTTTGATCTTCGTGATAGTTCTGTTCACTTTTATGAATGTTAGACATAGCTTTATGAGATTATTTTATCTTAAATTTAGATTTTTATTTGTGATTTTGCAAAATATGAAATGCCAAAGTACATTTTTGTTTTTAGTCTTCTTTGGTTCATTTTTTTTATGTACTTTAATCCTGTCAATTAAACAATTAATGATATGGCTTGGAGTTTTAAGAAAAGAATCAAAATTATACCAGGTGTTCACTTGAATATTAGTAAAAGTGGAATCAGCACTACCATTGGAGTAAAGGGTGCCAGTGTAAATTTCGGAAAGTCTGGAGTAACTTTAAATACAAGTATACCTGGTACAGGGATTTCTTGGAAAGAAAAACTTTCAGATGCTTCAGAAACATCAAATTCCAATATAATCCCTGAGAGCATCCCTGAAGAGTCGAAACCTTCGCCCTCAGATAATATTTTTAGTGCTGATATAGGAGAGATAACCAGTCAAGGTATGCAAGGCATTAAAGAAGCTATTTTGATGGCTTATAAACAGCGTAATGAGCTTAAAAAAGACTTGTCAAAAGTTAAAATTTCTCTTATCACTTCCAAAGTAAAACTGATGGCAAGTTATGTGTTGGTTTATGGTTTTTTTAATAAAAATAATGCTACTAAAGAAGATATTAAAAGTCAGAAGGAAGCCATTAAACAAATTTCTGAGCAGGTAAATGAAAGTGCTGTAAAACTGGAGGTAGAATTTGACGCAGAAATCAAAGTCAAATATGAGCACCTTGTAGCCAAGTTCCAAGAGCTTGCTAAATGCCAAAAAATATGGGACATCACTAGTGCTCATAGCCAGAATAAAGCAATTACTCGTTCTCTGGCAGATACAACTGTTGCTAGACGTGAGGTAAAATTCGGGCTTTCAGGAATTGAAGATATTCAATCAACGTACCAACCTCTATGGCTTAAAAATGCCAATGGAGCGGATTTGTATATATATCCAAACTTTTTGATTATGTATACCTCCAAAACAGAATTTGCAATAATTGGTTTTGATGAGATTGAATTTCATCAGAATCAGTTAAAGTTTGTTGAAACGTCTAAAGTTCCTAGTGATAGTAAAGTAGTGGGGAAAACCTGGGCAAAGGTAAACAAGAACGGCACTCCTGATAAGAGATTCAAAGATAACTATGAAATTCCATTGGTTGAATATGGAGATATAAGCCTCCAAACAAAAACGGGTCTCAATGAACAATATCAATTCAGTAATTTGGAGGCTACAAAAGCATTTGGCAATGCGTTTAAAGAATATCAAAGTATTCTTCGTTCACTCAAGAAAAGCAATTAATCAGCTATTTATCCCTATAAAAATATAACAAATACCTAGTTTTAAGCTGGGTATTTGTTATATTTCAAGCATTTCTCAAATATACGTTGTCTGTTAAAAGTCTAAAAAAAAATAATCTCTTCGATTTCAATAAGTTTACCTACTATATTTTTGATAGCGGCAAACTTTTGTGGTAATTTCTCAAACTCTGCATATGACAAACCTTTTGTTAGCACTATTTGTTTAAGTTTCCGTAATTTTTCTATCTTCCAACATCTTTATTTTTTCCTGAATTTTCCTGAAAATCTCTTCTTTTCTTTCTTCTGCGTGGGAGAGGGTTTCCTTCATAATACCAATCAACAATTTTTTAATTTCTTCTCCAATGCTTTTTTTAGCATTCTCTAATCTTGAATATTCTGCTTCATGGGGAAGAATTTTCATTTTATATTCGTTAATGATGTTTGAAAAATCAAAAAGGATATGGTGAGAATGATTATGAATGATTCTATTCAATTTGTCTAAACTTGGAATGTCCTCTAAAAAATCTGCTAAAAATAGGGGATTGTTCTTTTCATTTTCAACAGAGAGAGCTTTTAAACTATGCAAATTGATTTCCAGAAACTTCTTAATTTGTTCTGTGGTTGGAGAAACGATGGAATAGGTAATGCCGTCTATTGAGATTGTTTTTAAATTCTGGATATTAACAAGCTTATCCTTGATGTTTTTATAATCTTTTTTGTCTTTTTGATATTCTACAAAGGCAAAATGAGCTTCATAATAGTTATTTTTTAAGTCCTGAGAGACAAAGTTCATCATGAATTTCCCATGGGGGGAAAGCCTTTCATTGAGGTCCAAATACGCAAAAATGTTTCCAAAAAAGGCATCTAAGTCAAGATTCATATTTCTAGCAGCGTTTTGGAGATTCGCTAGTTCGATGGCTTTTTCTCGCAGTTCTTCTGACTCTTGCCTGATAACTTTTAATTCAGCTAAAACTCTTTGTCTCTGAGTTTCTCTTTCAATTTTTATCTGTTGTAGCTCTTGCTCCACCAAAGCTCGCTGTGCTTCTGTATCTCTGTAAAAAAGTCTCATCCTTTGATAGTCGAAAGTTAAATCTGATAAAGAAACAAAAGTTTCTATCCAACGGCTTTGTATTTGTTCATCCTCAATGAAATATTCTCTATAAAAGCATTTTAAAAAAAGATACTCTTTTTCTCTGGAAAATGTAATAGCTTCTGCGTCTAAAACATAAGCATTTTCATGATTTGAATAAAAAACATCACTAAAAGCAAGTTTTCGAGCGTCATCATTGGTATCAAATTCCTCGAATATCCATAAAATAAAGGTTTGATTTTCTCGATAAAATCGTTGTCTTTCAAAAATAACTTTTAACCAGGTTGTAGATAATTGGATTTCAAAAACTATTCGATGCTCTTTGAAAATTGCAGAAACATCTGGCTTTTTCCATTTTTTTGGATTTACATAACCTTTCAATCTTTTTTCTACTTCGATGTTACTTGTATCAGGCGTTTTGTTTAGGAGTTCCTCTAAAACTGATTTTAGCATTTTGTGAGGATCACTTTCTTTAACCCCATTAAATCTAATTCTGTCCCATTCTTCTGTAGTAAGTCCACTTCCTGTTTTTATTGGACAATCTTCACTGTCTCGAAAATGAGCAAAATGAAAAACTTTTTTCCCTTTCTCTGAATAACCTACAGAGCCTCTAAGCATAATTTTTTGTCCACAAAATAAGCAAACAAATCTGGGGGCATCAGAGTCTAATTTCAAACCATACAACTCCAATCTTAGTTTTAAGTCTTCTCTAGTTTCAGAGCCTCCTAAGAGTTCATCAGAGGAAACAATTTTTCCTGTTTGTAAATCTAATATTTCTTTGATGGCGTATTCATTCATACTTTTTAAATAAAATAGGATTAAGGTGCTTAGGTAAACGGGAGGGGTGTATTGGGGTAGCGTTCTTGGATAGTTTCAAGCAATGTAAATCTTTTTGAATATTGTCTAAAGGTGCATAATCTGGATACTTTCTATTTAATTTTGAAATAATAGAATAATTTCCCCAAGCACAAATAATAATACCAGCATTTTGAGATAAATTTTCAATATATTGTTTATTTTTAAATCCCAAAGGGTTATCAACTTTTAGAAGAGTTTTTGGGTCTGTACTCCTATAAGGGTAAAGATTTACAACTGATATTCCACCATATCCCCAGTCTTTACTGAAAGAAATACATCGCTTAATGGTTTGGTCATCTTTGGAGGCATCGGCTGTAGATGGATTTAACATAATAAATAAAACATACGAAAGCTCTCTATTCCAAATTCTCGAGAGTGTATATCTGTATAATTTACAGGCAGAAATAATGCTATCAGAATGATACATTTTTTATAAATTATGTTTATATTTAAAACTGAAACAATAACTATATATTTATGAACCAATCGAAAGAGCTAGAAAAGAAAACTTTCTTGAATTCTAAAAAGGAAGACATTTCAAAATATTTAAATATTCCTAAAAAGGAAATAACTCTGAAAGAATGGAGAAAACTCTTTGGTATTCTAAAAAAATAGGCTTCTAAAAACTACCTTTTATAAGTTTTTTGTTTGCTCCTCTTTAAGATTTTGATTTTTGACTGCTTCAATAACAGTTCTAAAATCTTTTCCAACTTTTTCTATATCTGATTCTTTTCCTCTTTGAAAAGGCTCTTCTGGCAAGTAGAAAGAATTTTTCAATTTTTGGGAAAAATCCTTTAAATAGACAACGAGTTTTCTAATATTAAACATGAGTATTTGGATTGAGACGAATATCATTAAATTTCTTCATAAAAAATTTCGATTTCAAAATATTGATCTTCTAAAGGATTCCATGAAAATACTATTTCTTGATAGTCTTTCAAGTCATAATCAGCATCAGGAATTTTTAGATTTCCATTGAATGAAAAATCCCAAAGTGAACCCTCATTCCTAAATTTATGAAATCTGAAACTATCAGCAAATCTTTCACCTGAAGTTTTAGTACACTCATAATCAACTTTAGCCATTGCTTTTGCTATGAGCTCAAATAGGGCTCCATAAGTTGCCCTTATGGTAAAGTCTTTTATATGAATTTTAGAATAGGAACCATCCAACTGGATGATATGGTGAGTATTAGAATTATTTAGGACAAAACTTTTCATAATATAATTACAAAGCAATAAATAGTCCGAAATTTAATCTGTTGCTTTATACTAAAACTTTTCTTATTTCTCTAAATATAATAAATTTGGAGTATGATAATAAATAATAGCATAAATAAAATTAAGAGATGAAATTATCAACCAATTAAAATTTAAACTATTATGAGACGAATGGTTTCTCTTTACTTTTTACTTTTTCTTTCATTAGCTTCAAGAGCTCAAAAAGCGGAGGTTTTAATGGAAAAATTGGAAGTAAATGTTCTTGCTCTAAAAGGGCATGTATTCAAACCTATTAATATCCCCCCTAATGCCATTTCCATTGCTATTCGATTTAATTGTTACAGAAAGGATGGAAAATCTGTGGTGCTGAGTAGCTCTTCAGAATATCAACAGCAGCTCAATGATAAAATAAAAGACTTTAATATAAGCGGTTCAGCCAATATAAAAAAAATTTTTGATGTTGGAGGTGGTTATAGAGATTACAAACAAGAAAAAACAGATAATATCAAACAAAATAGTACAACAACACTAACTACTCAAGAAATACCTGAAGTATGTAATGTTTTTATAACAGATATTGAAGGTGCAACAAACTTCAGCCAATATAAACCTGTAACTCCATATTATTATGGATATTCACAAAACGCAAAAAGTGGGACATTAACTATGAATAAAAGTGAATTTCCGCCCTATACAACATTTCAGGTTTGTGTTTTGAACCCTTCGAATAAAGATGTTTTTATTGAAGTAGACGTAATAGCGATTACAAGTGATGATATACCAAAAGAAAAAAGACAACAGCTATATGATGGGATCAAAAAATCAATAGAAGAAACTAATAATAAAGCTACAAAAGATAAAATGACAAAATCTCAAGTAGATGATTTAGCTTATTGTTTTACACAAAAAATACTGGACAATCAGAAGAAAAGTGATTTTAACGAATTAGCTGAATTTGAAAGAAATAAATTACTCGAAAGAATGCTAAAAGATTGTGCCAAAGAACTAAATATTACGCTACCAGAGTAATAAGAGCCCTAATTATAGGGCTCTTATTTATAGTAGGAATCTAATGGGATGATATTTTATTTAAAATCTCTTCACAGAGTTCTTTTTTCTCAAAAGAGTTGCCAAAATAATCTTTGACACAACTCTGAATTGCCAATATTTCTTTTGGGCTGTAGTGAAAACAGTTACTTCGAATTTTTCTTAGAGTATTTGTGTAACGCAAAGTAAAAAGTTTCCTGAATCGCCTTTTAGAAACTTCCGTTTTGTGATTTTCTTTCGTCCAATCCTCATAAAACTTCAGTCTTTGCATTAAAAGCAATTGAATTAATATTCTTTCCGTAAGAGAAAATGCAAATATTTTTTTAGCCATAATTAAAAAAACTCCAAGTGAATTCTTGGAGTCTAATGTAGTTAAAATATAGTTATCTGTCAAGCATCTTGCTTTAGTCCTTCAGGTTTATATCTAAAAAGAAGTCTATATTTTCATTTAGTTCTTGACTTGCCTTCCAAATATCTTCCTTTTTGGGCTTTCTTGGTAATTTTATAGATTTCTTAACAACTTTATCACCTTCTTTACTAGGCCTTGTAAAAATAAGGTCAGACGTTTTAGATGAAAACTTCATTTTAATCAGATAAAAATGTCTCTTTTTTACAAGTTTGATTCTAATAATTCTCTCTTTGGATCCTTTAACTTCTATAATGTTAGAAACTTCACCTAAAAAATTACAAAGTCCATTCATGAGAGGAGTAGCCAGAGAATCTTTTAATTTAAAGTGAAGATCATAAGTCTGAGCATTAACTTTTTTCTTCCATGCAGGCAATCTTTTATATACATGTTTGAGATAATTAGAATGTAAATCTAAGTAAACATTTTCTATGAAATTTGTTTTTTTGTTTACTTTAACCTGAGAACAAAAATCCTCATCATCCTTAGATAGAAAAGATACTTCAAATGTAGAATCTGTTTCTATGGAATTGAAACATGGAGAACTTATAACAAAAATTTTCTTAGGTCCTCCTAGTATATAACCATTGTTAAGAAAACTCTTGTTAGCATCATTGGATAGAGTGGATGCGATGGAGTCCCATTTCACTTGAGGGTATTTTGTTTTGATGGAGGGGCTAACTTCTATATGAATGTTCACAAGAAGTTTCAGGGTATCAAGACCTGCCTGAGCTGAACTGGCTAAAGAGCCTAAAAAACACATTGCTACTAAAAACTTACGCATGATATAAATAATTTAAAATAAAGGAATGTTTAACGGCATCAAACATAAATAATTAAATAACAAAAAACAAATTTTAATCTATTTTTTTTGAAAAAAAATCTTAAAATCATGTATAAATAGCTTATAGTAGGATAATCATAAAAAAAGTCTCCCAATAGGAAGACTTCATTTCTTACACTTTTATTCTTTATTATGCATGGATACAAGTCTTTTTAATAATTGTTTCACCACCAACAGTATCACCTACATTATTCTTATCACAATAAGGTCCTGTAATTTGAGTATTGCTACTCAGGATACAAACGGATTTACAATCTACATCAGCAAGAGAAGCATCTGGAGCAACTTTACCTCCTTTGATTTCTTGAGCCTCTAGGTCAGTAATTTCGTGATTACTAGGATTAAACGCTTTATTTTTCATTTTGTGGGATATTTAAAGGTTACTATAATTAAAAAGCTCCATTTTTAATGGAGCTTATATTTTCTTAGCAGCTTTTTTTACTGACAGTTACACCATCATGTCCAGGGACACTATCACCTTCTTTAGCACCATTGCAGAAAGAGCCAGAAATTTGGCTGTTATTGCTGAGCGTGCAAACGCACTTATCATCTACATCACTAAGAGAAGCACCTGGAGCGACTTTGCCTCCTTTCACTTCTTGGGCTTGTTCATCAGAGATTTGGTGTTTAGTAGGGTCGAAGTTTACATTTTTCTTTGTCATTATTTTTTCCCGTCTGGGCATTTAAGGGTGAGTGTTTATTTGATTAAATGATGTTACAAAGTTAAGTTTGAAAAATAGCTCCTACAAAAAAATGTGAAAAAATAAATAGTAAAAAAAGGAAGTTTTATAGTAGAAAAGGGAAGTTTTATTCCTTTCAACTACCCAATTCCAACTGATTCTTGATATAATCAAAAAAACCCTCTTTTTGGGAGGGTTATTTTGAAATTGAAAGCTACTTATTATCTTGAAAACTCAATATTGACAATTTGGTCTGTTGTTGCCCCTTGCGAATCTGTATGGCGTACCACAGCTCTCAGCCTCACGAAACCTACAGATGTACCACCAAAATTCCCGTAAGGGGTTGGAATAGGATTTCCTGAACAACAAGTGCAATTCCCTTGAGGTGCTGCATTAGAAGTCAAATTAACTTCCTGTCCAGGTGTTAAATTTTGAGGACTTGTATATATCCTGAAAGCTTCTCCACCTCCTCCTTGGCACCCCTGAGTGTTAGCAGCTAATACTTGTACTGTATTAAGTGTGCTTATCATATAATCGCCAACGCCTAATGGAGAGCAGAACGTCTGTAAGTTTTCAAAATTCAAAAATCTGGATGTAATATTATTATTTTGAGCCGAAGTATTCCACTTCGCATCTCGGTCTTTGGGACGTTCTCCCAATGCCAAAAAGAAACTATGGAGTCCATTTGATGTATTTAATTCTCCTCTGCCTGTCATTCTTGTTTCAAAGGCTGGTAGATTATCAAAGATAGTAAATCTTAATTTCTTTTCTATATCTTTTTGCCCATCAAAGAACCTGAATGTAGGTTCTGAAACTAAACTCTTATGCACAAATGGTATAAGATTACTTTGGAAAGAAGCTGTTAATTGAGGTACCAAGAATAACGTTTTTGTTTCAAATGCATTGAAATTAAGAGTAGTCTGCTGAACGCTATTGGCATCTACTAACTTAAATTCACTCCCCAGTATTACTTGTACAGTAATATTTTTTGGATATAGTGAACGGAAAGTAAGGGTATGGTTTACACCCACCTTGCAAGAATCATTATCAATGGCAGCATCAGAGCTTACAAGCAGGTCAGGAGCAATAATTTTAAATCTCCAGTTTTTTGTAAACTCTGTGTTACCATTTCTTACCCTAAATTTCAATTCATAATCGCCTACAGGACCTTCAAATAAGATTTTGTTTGAGCTTGTAATCACCTGGTCTTTTTTGAAGAGCTCTCCTTTACTGTTGATATAAAGGTTTCCTGAGCCTTTGACAAACTCTACATTTGCCTGATAAGTTTTCTTTTCATCAAAATTTAAGACTTTTAAGAAAAACTCATAGTTGCCGTCTATAACACCGAGCGTATCGCCTTCAAATTTATAGTCAATTGGTGTGGTTTGTGGTTCATAGAACCCTTCTCTGTTATCACAAGAACTTGCAATAAATCCAAGCGATATAAAAAGTAAAAATATTTTAAATATGTTTTTCATGATTAGAATAAATTATAAATTCGGTTTAATTATATATTAATATGCAGTTACTACGATTTCGTTACCTGTCTGGTTGTTATCGTCCATCAAGGCAATACGAGCTTTCAATCCTTCATTAAATTTGCCATTGCAAGTACAATCAGAAATACTTCCTGAACCTGTACGAATAACGTAGGGTATAAAAGGTCTGTAAGCAGCTTCTCCTCTGGGGGAGGTGTTGTACGCAGGTGTTTCCAATAGTCCATACAAATTTAACTGATTAGAACCCGTAAAAGTGGTGTTTTTGGCACTCTGAGCATAAGAGATACCAAACCCATATCCTGAAGGATAATTCAGCACACAGGTACTAGATGCGGTAAAAGTTACATTACCTTGGACTGTATAGTAAGTATTACCTTGATGTGTTTTCTCTATTTCATTTCCAAATCCTACGAAAGCATATTTGGTAACTTTACCGCCCCATTTTGCATCTCTATCCAAACTTTCCACTTGAGCAACCGTTTTATTGGGATTTAGATAAACAATAGGAGTGGTAGTTCCTGCCTGAAAATCTATTGAAAAATCACTGGATGCAATTCCTACAGGAGGCAGATTATCAAACACCAAAATAGGTACTACTTTCTGATCATCAACACTATTGCTCTCATTGTAAGCCTGCACAATGAAACCCGTAGGCAGACTCTTGTGAGCAAATGGAAGGCTCTGCGAAATGAGTGAAGTAGATACTTGCGGTGTAGCCGTAAACTTGTATTTCTTGCCAATAGGGATAATTACCACACCATCACTAGATAAATTCTGTGGAGAACTACTACCATCAGCTAGGTAACTGATATTAAACACTCCTCCAGAAAGTGGTACAAGTTTAAATCTTCTATTTGAGATTACAGTAGAGTTGTTAGTGATCTCAAATGTAAAGGGGGTATTCACCTTAGCACTGTCGTTATCAATTCCAGCAGTTGTTGCTATAGCAAAGATATTAGAGCTCTTCTTGTAGGTGACTGTGTGACGCTTTGTGTACAAGAATCCATTTTTATCTTTTACGATAAAATCAATGTCAAAGCTTTTATCTACTTGCGTTTTGGGTAAAAAGCTAAATTCATAAATGTTCTTTTCAATAGGAGTAAACAAATCATTTGCTACGACTACACCAGACTCAAATAGTTCAGCTTCGTTGGCAAGATAATTTACTTTCCATTCCAGACCTTCTGTTTTTGAAAAAGTTACCTTGATTTTATTTTTATCAAGCTCACTATTCCCACTAAAAAACATCACAGAATCAGCAAGTTTTGTAATTGATAAATCGCTTTGAGCAACTTCTAAAAATGTTTTACGATTATCACAATTTGCAAGGAGCAGGATAGCAGGCAAAACAATGCCCACTATCTTAAATATAAACTTAGCTTTCATATTCATATTATTGCAAGCCACAGTTTATGTTTGTGCAAATTTGGATGGTCTTATTTTGAGACTCAGCACCATCATCATCAATTGAAACAATGATAGGCGATAACCAAGGATCATAAGTAATTCCATTCGGTAACAAACAACCTCCAGGTCCACCATACTCATACATTGTATATGGATACCAGTCTGCTACTGGGGTAGAAGTAGTTGGACCTACAAACGCATATAAATCTCTAAATCCATCAATTTCCATAGGTATGTTAAACGAATTGAATGTTGCATCTTTTAGATATGCAAGAGTTCTCGTAAAAATTCCACAATTTGTAGATTGTATATTCAAATCCACCATTCTTGTTTGTGCAGATATACCATAACTTACAAGTTCTATGTTGTTTGGCTGTCTTTCATTGAGATAACCCACAAAACGACCTCTTACTATTCTACCACCAAACTTCGCATCTCGGTCAATGCTTGAAGCATGTATAGAGACTCTTATTTCTGGTCTGATGGTCCCTGAGACTACCTGAAGTCTTACTTTTGGAGGCAGAGGAGGCAGGTTATCAAACAATGTTAGGTTAAATGCCTGTGCTGTTTCTAAACCATCATCCAAATTAGATAAAACTGAAACTTGTATTTGACTTAACTTAGACTTGTGTACAAATGGGACAGTTTGATTAATATAAGAGGCATTGAGCTGAGGTACTGCACGAATAACGACAGTTTCTCCAGGTTGCAAAGTCATTCTACGTCCCACAAGTATATTAGCCTGAAGCCCTACTACATTATAGTATGTGAAATCAGCAGGGTTGGAAAGCTCAATGTTTCTACTTGTTAATGAATTTAACTTTACCTTAAATTCATAGTTTTTTCCAACTTTAGCACTATCATTATCAACTGATTGACTTCTATCAAGGGTTAGCGTTGCAAGCTCATCCACATATCTTAATTTGAATAATTTACGAGTTTCTTTTCCTCTGAAGTTTTTGACTACAAATTCAAGCTCATAGATAGCAGCTTTTCTTTCAATTGGCTCAAAAGTAAAATCAGTAGAAGGTGTATAACGATACTCCTCACCATACTTTATAGCTCCAGCAGTGCCTTGAGTTAGATTTCCGTTATTATTAGATAGAAGTCTGATTTTTACATTGAAAGCTTCATCTGCACTTTCTTTGAAAGATGCGGGGATTTGCTTTTCAATGAGTAGCTTAAAATTTAACTTCAAGCTGTTAGAACTTTCAACTTTCATTACTGAATCACCTCCAAAACTAACTTTTGGGCTACTATTTCCAATGCTATCAGGAAGAGATGCAAGTAGATTGTCTAATTTATCAACTTCCTTCACAAAAGAACTCCTGTTATCACAACTTGCTATAATCAAAGCTATGAAAACGAATAAAATTAAATAACGCATAATTATATATATTAGTTATAGTGTACTTATTATTGATTTAACCCAAATTTCAAGGATAATCCCGCAAAGAAACGAGCTGTACCAAACTTATCACCTCCAACGCCTAATAAAAATTGATTGAAGTAAGGAGCAATTACAAACTTGTCTGAAGCGTGTATTTCAACTTCTCCACCAATGCTTCCAGCTACAAAAAAGCCGTTTTGAGAATCGGAACCAATATAATTGGTAGGCTTTTCAGCAAGTTTACCATTTTCGATGCCTCCAGCCAGTCCAGCTCTACCATTTAGGAAAATAGTTTGGTTATTCCATAAGTTATAACCTCCTTGTACTAATAATGTATATGAGCTATACTTTACATCAGAACCTGATACATCTCCTTTGATGGTTGAAGATGGTTCTGCTAAAATAGAACCCTGTATATATAGTTTATTACTTAGGTGCTGAGTATAACCTAATTCAGCAAAAAAACCCTTAGCAGTCATTCCACCGCCTAGGTTAAATTGTTTGATGCCCTTAACATGGCGTTGAGCCTGTGCATTTGAAAATGCTGTTAAAAGGAAAATTAGAGCGAAAAACGTGTTTTTTTTCATTTTTTTGTGCATTTAAAGGTTAGTGTATGATGATTGAACAAATTTAATTAAAATATAATGAATTTATTTTAAGATTTTTTACCAAACATGTCAAGACCCAAAGTGAAAGCATTTTTTTGACTTTGTTTTATGCTTTCCTGCTCTTTTAATTTTTGTTTTTTCTTTTCTTCCAAATCTTTAGAGAAATCAAGTCCCAAAGGTCTGATTATTTTTAAAAACTTTTTCTTTTCAGGCTGAATTTCTACCACTATTTTTTGAAGAATGTCAATCACTTGCATATTCATATCAACGGTGAGGCTAATAGTCATACTTCTTGAGTCACATGGAGAAACTGTGTATTTATATTCACTTGCTAATTTTCTAGGGTCTATATACTTCATGAAAGCATCTCTGACAAAAAAGACTTTTTTGTTGCGTTCAAGGATTTTTTGGTTTGGGTCTGGGTGGTCTGGGTAATAAACTTTTACAACTACTCTTGCCTTACCAGTACCCGCTTGATGGAACGTAACTTCAGGGGTATAACTTTGCTCTTCAGATTTCATTTTTATTCTTCCGAAATCTTGGTCATCTACGAATTTTGCGGGTTCATATAATTGAGCGTATAGCAATGTATTGGCTATTTGCCCCTCTAAATTATTTTTATTGATTAAAGTAACTGTTTTTGTTCCAGCAAGTTCTAAGTATTCCTGAAGTTTTCTTAGTTTTTCAGGTTGCCCTGCCATATCATAAGCTCCTGAACAACTGATAAAAAAGTAATTGCCTTGTAACTCATGGGCATGAAGTTCAAGATAAGCCATGCAATCCTGTGCAGTTTCTCCTATGAAGGCATGTGCATCAGGCTGAAGGTTTTCGTCATCAAATTTGAATTTTTTAAAATAGGGAAGACTAAACCAAAATCCTAAATCTGTAAAAGCCATTTTCTCTGAACCTCTTTCATAAAATTTTCCCAAAGGATTGTGGAATTCTTTATTTACTTCTTCAATTCCAATTACGTAAAAGCCATTATCATCTAAATCATAAATGGGAAAAGCTACATTATTAAATAGAAGGTTACCTTCTTTATCAAAAACAGGTTTATTGAAAACTGTCCCGTGAAAACATGGATGGTCGATGGTTTCATCAGAAATACCTCTCTGTTTGAGGACGGTTCTATCTTCCAAAGGTGTTAGCTCGAAGTAATTCTTCATTAATAGTGCTCTGTATGCTATCATTTCTTTTTCGTCCATATCCTGCACGGTTTGAGCACCAGATGCAGGAGTAGCCTCCAATAATATCTTGTTATCACTCATCCATTCTTGGATAATCTGAAAAGTAGTTTGCTCGTTTGCCCATTTTGAATTAACACGGCTTCTAACAAAATTAAAGATGGATCCTTTATCCAAAGAATCATTTGGATTGTGATAGATATATATTTCTGATGTAGCATATTTAGTAACCAAAATAATATCATCTCTTCTACTATTATGATACATTTCGGTCACTTCATTGACTGAAATTCCTTTTCTGATTTTTTGGGTAGCTATTTCATCTACTTTAAACCCAAAGGACTTGGCAAACTCAACTAGATTGAGCCTTTGAAATTGAGCCGTTAATTTTTTGATTTCTTCTTCGTTCATAAAAAATTGGATTTTGGATTCAGTATTTAAAACAAAATAAGACTTGGGCTTGGGCTTTTCAACAGAATGTTTGAGTCCTATTATATTGAGAATATCACTGATAACCGTAGGCTGATAAGGTACTTGGCTAATATCTCCTTTCTTGTATGCAGAACGAATAGCTGATATAGCGGGATGGGAAATATTATGCTCTTGGCAAAAATTCTTCATATCACCATGTTTTACGTTACTATCCAAGTATTGCATTGCTACCTCTAAACCTTTTTCATAGGTCATTACAATATCATCTGTGGTATTAAGTATTACATCATTTAACATGTTTTTTGGGATTAAGCCTTAATTTATATATTAAAAATAAAAACACAGATAATTTATTTTTATTTTTGAATTCAGTTCAAAATTAATTTTTTTTATACAACTTTCAAAAAAGTTAAAAAAAAAACATAATTTTCGAAAAAATTAATTTTTGTATTTAATATGAAAAAGCCTAAAATTTTATTCAAACAGGGTGGATTAACAGCTATTATTGTTGTTATCCTAACTTTTGTTGTGTATTCTGTTCTGCCTTTTGGCAAACAGGATATTGAAACGTTTACCAAAACACCTATTGGTTTTATTACAACACCAAAGGGGTATGCAAGTTTAATGATTGTACTATCGTGGTTATTTGTAATTCTTGCTTTCTTTCTGCCTTTTTTGCAAGAAGCTGTTATGGTTCACAATAATGTGGATTGGGATGACGAATATCCTCTCTACAAGCCTGAGTTTGAAAATTTAAGAGATAAGCAAGGAGAAAACCATCCTGCTCTTGTTGCGGGTCTTCTAGAAGCCTCCGTCAAAGAAGCTGCTTCAATGAGTTCGTCTGAAATCATCTTAGAAAAAAAATCTGAAGCTGAAGCAAAGGCTGACGAACTGGTGGCAAGTTTGAGCTTTGACATTTCTCCTAATGAAGAAATTAAGGAAGAAAAGGGAAACATAGAACTTCTGGCAGAGAAAAGGGATGAGGTAATAGAAAAAGAAAAACAAGACTTTCTCAAAAATAGCTCTTCGGAAAAAAATATAGATGATATGTTCAGCGGTATGTTTTAATTTTTAACTCTTAACTTTTAAAAAAAATGGAATATCCAGTCTTTCCACTTATTCACAAACCAACAAAGATTTTAGGAATAACGATAGAAGAGTTATTTGCTGTTGTGGCAATGCTTGTATTATTTATGGTAATTGCCATCGTAGCATCTCTATTTATGGTAGTTCCTATGCTTTACTTTCCTATTTGTACTGTAATTGTACTAATTGTTTTTATGATTTTAAGACGTGCAGGTAGGGAAAAACACCCTAATTACGTACTGTCTTATATTTCATATCACTTTTTACAACCTTGGGTGGTAGAACCTAGTAAGGTTGAAATGAAAACACTTTCTTATTATAAAGAGCTTTATTCTAAACTAAAAGATAAAATAGATGACCAACAACAAAAGAATTGATTTATCGTCTGTTTTCCCTATCATGAGTCTTGAAAAAGATATTGTGATTACATGGAACGGAACGGTTGGAGTGGGATTTGAAGTAACTTCAAGTGCCGAACAGGAAACGCTGGAGGCTATGAGTTATATCTCCATCAACCAAAGTATTATGGCGGCCATGAAATCTTTACCTGTGGGTACTGTGTTTCAGAAAATGGATATTTATTTTCATAAGGAGACAGATGAGGTAGTAGCTCCTGAGCAAGTATTCAAAAATAAAATCAAAGAACACTTGACTCAAAAACCCCTTATGTACCATAAGAGTTATATTTTTATATCATTCCCAAGACTTAAAGAATCAAAAGGCAGGGCTAAGATTAAGAAAACAAACCCTATTTCTAACTTATTTGTGAACCTAGCCAGAACGGCAAGAAATGCCACTGATAAGTTAATGGCTTCAAAATTGGATGTTTTAGATGGTATAGACAAAAGAATGTCTTATGTTTCCTTAGCTACGACATTTTTGGAAAGAATAAAAATGAGCATACCTGGTTTTTCTTTTAGAAAGCTTTCCGAACATGATTTTGATGTGATTTATAAGCAATACTTTAATCTAAGATTTGATAAAGAGCCAGATGGTTTCTATGCTTCCATTGCTAACGATATTAGTAGTATCTCTGTGGGACCTAATAAACTTAATATCATATCATTAGAATCTATGGGAAGCACAGCTTTTGATATTGTATCTAATAGTTATGATGTGGTATGCCCTCAAATGTATCATCTGACTCATTACATGGATATTCCTCATATTTTGATGACTAATATCATGATTTGTGATAATGAGGAAGAGTTAGATAAATTAGATTTTAACAAGACTTTTTTAACAGGTCTTAATAGAAATTCTGAAGATAATATTTTAAAGTTAGAGTCTATGGATGCCTTCACTCAAACTGTAAGGGCAGGCAATAAAAAAATTGTTCGTTTAGGTGTTCATGTGCTTGTTTGGGATATTAATGACTCTCAGAGAAATTCTTATATTGATTTAGCTACAAGTGGAATTAGAACTATTCAGGATTCTACTCCACTGATAGAAACCATGGACGCTTTGGCATTGTATTTTAATCTTGCTCCTTGTAATGCTGACCAGTCCAATAGATACATGCTCACTACAGCAGATGTTGCTTTAACTTATACGCATTTTATAGGGAAAGCAAAATCTTCTTCAGTAGAAGATGGTATTTTACTTTCAGACAGACAGAAAAATCTTATAAAGGTTAATTTATTTGATTATTCTTTAAATAACCAAAACGCCATCATTGTCGGTCCCTCTGGAGCTGGTAAATCTTTCACTACGGGCTATCTCATTGTTCAAAGACATGAAATGCCAAAAACAAAACAAATCATTATTGATATTGGGGGGACATATAGAGATACTGTATATGCATTAGTGGGGAAAGATTCATATTATGAATATAGTCTTGAAAACCCAATGAAATTCAATCCTTTCTATATAGAGGCAAAGACTATCAAATATAATATAGAAAGAACTATAACTGAAAATGGTATAGAAAAATCAGTAAAAATACCCGTTGAGGCAAAGCAATATGTTATTAATGAGCAAAAAAAGAATTTCCTAATAGCCCTGATTGGTGTTTTGCTCCTTGAAGATGGTGCAAACTATGAAAAAGAGCAAAAAGCTATTCTACTGGAGCTCATTGCTTTATATTACCATCAAGTGAATGAGGATATTAAGATGATTGCAGAAGAGAGAGCTTATGCAAAGGTTTCAAATCAGCAGGTTTCTGAAAATGAAAAATCTTATCCATTGCCAAAACTTTCTGCTTTCTATGATTTTGTTATTGAATATTTTGAAACACTTAAGAATACTGAAGAGTCTCAAAGTGATTACTACAGATTTAAGCAAGCTCTCAATATTATTGTTTTTCAAACAGTTCTCAAGCCATTTGCACACGGCGATTACAAAAATATCTTCGACAGTGACAAGATGGAAAACTTATCTGACCATAAGTTAATAGTATTTGACTTGGACAGAGTAAAAGATAATCCTACGCTATATAGAATTGTGGCGATGCTTGTAATAGAATTGGCGTATGATTTATGTTCTTTTGACCAAAAAGAAATAGTAAAGTACATATATCTTGATGAAGCTTGGAAAACAATTTCAGGAATTATGGGTGAATGGATTTCAGAGATGTTTAGAACAATCCGAAAAAGGAATGGAGGAATCAGTGTAATTACGCAATCAACGGCTGAAATAGATGAAACGGGTTTAATAGGGCAGGCTATTAAGATAAATGCTGATACAAGAATCATTTTACGCCATACAGATGGTATGATGATATCAAATCTGCAACGTTCACTAGGTTTTACAGACCATGAGGTAAGTTTGATTCAGTCTATTCGTTCCGATCAGGAAGGCAGAGAGTTTTTTGTTAAACAAGGAACAAAGTCCATGGTGTTTTATCTGCTTACACCTATTCAAATAAATGGATTATTGTCTTCTAAACCAGTTGAAAAAGCTATTATTCAAACACTTAATAATTATTATCAGAACATTGATTATGCTTTAAATCAATATAAAGAATTTCAGGAACTTGGTTTGAGTTCAGAAACCATAGAAGAGATTCTAAAAACAAAAAGAAATAAATTAACGGCTTAATAAGCTGGTAAATAAATTAAACACTAACCCAACCCAGAACAAAATGAAAGAAGTCGCATCCGCCCTCTATGAGGCAGGGCTTGGAGCTGTTGGCATAGCCAATAGTATCGCCTTATACATTTCGGGAAGTTTGTTTTTGCTATTAATTGCCCAGCAATATTTCAAAGCAACCTTTGGCAACACCAATCAGGGAGTAGATATTAATCCTATTCTAAGGGCTATTATCATTCTATTTATTCTTCAATTATATGGAAGTGTGGGTGGCATGGTTGTAGGAATTGTGAAATCTGTGGGTACTGTAAATATAGATGAACGTACACCCCATGCAGCTTTTCAGCAAAATCATGAAGAGAGATTAGCCTCTGCTAATTCAAAACTAATAGGGGCTTTATTTGAAGATGCAAAAGGTGTTTTTTCAAATCCTTATGCAAGTGTTCAGTCTTTTTCCAATACTATTATGAATGGCTCAAATAGTGGACAAAGTTATTGGAACAGCTTAATAACAAAAGCAAAGATTAGTCCTGAAGAACTCAAAGCTGCTTTAAACCAAACAAAGAGAGATAAGAATATTAGAGAAAGAGAAGCAGTCAATGAAAAATTGCTTTTGGAAGAAAAATATAAAGCTGAAGAGGGTGGTTTTGGCTCTCAAATGAAATACTATTTTAATCGACTAATTGACAAAATGGGAAGTTTATTTTCTTTAACGGGGCTTCTTGTCAATTGGATAAAAGAGGGCATTACGATTTTAGTTAGAAACGTCGTGGTAATTGTTTCCTCCGCCCTATTAGGATTTGCTTTTGCAGTAGGCCCTATACCTATTGCCTTATCCATTATTCCAGCTTTTAAGGATGCTTGGCAACGATGGTTATCAAGTATGATTTCCTTTGGCTTGTGGGGGCTTACAGTGAATATTTTAGATAAAATGTCTATAGGACTTTCAGAATATATATTCACAAGTGGTATGGATGAGGGAAATCCTATTCGTTATATTACTGTTAATATTGTGATGATTGTAATGTATCTGGCTACTCCCAAATTGAGCAACCTGATGCTTGGAGCTGGAGGAGAATTTTATAGTGCTATGACGGCTCTTGCAGGTGGTATGGCTATGAATACAGCACAACAAGGAACAAGTATGGCTACAAGAGGTGCTATAGCTACAAGTACCATGGCGGGTGGGGCTGTTGTTAGAGAGTCTTTGGCGTTAGGAGGGAGCATTGCAAGTAATTCTGCAAGAGGTGCTACTTCAGGAGCAAGGCAGGGAGCTAATGTAGGCAGTGTAGTTGCGGGTATGAGTGGGGTTAATCCAATGCTTGGAGCTGTAGGAGGAGCTGCCATCGCAGGAACAGATGGGGCTGTTATGGGAGCTGGAAGAGGGGTACTTTCTTATATCCAAAGTAAAATACCTAAATATAACCGATAGTTTATCAACTTGAAAATACTAAAGATATGTCTATAAATAAAAATTATATAGAGGCTAATACAAGCCAAATAACAGAAGTAACTAAGGCAAAAGCTACTCGTAAACTCATTATAACACCTTCCATTATCATAATCGTTTTGGTGGTGATTTATACGTTTCTTGGATTGTTTTTTTTAGCCTCAATGGATAGTTACACAGAAAAAATCTACGTAACAGCATACGGAGGAACTTATACAGCAACTACTAGCACAGGAAAAAGTATCAAAGACTTTGAGGTAGAAAATTTTGTGAAAGTTTTTCTGAAAACGGCTTTTAGCCATGATGCTGAGAGTTTTAAACCGAGAGTTGAGAAGGCTTTAAAATTTGCATCTAAAGAATCTGGAAAAATAATCATTGATATTTTTAATCGTGGAAAACTCCATGAGCAATATGTAAAGACAGGAAGCTCCATGGAGTTAGAAATTGATAGTATGTACACTGATACAAAAAAAACACCTCATGAGTGTTTTATATTCACAAGACAAAAAGTATTTAATGGTTATGCAGAAACAGAAGCTCCAAAGGGTTATCATCTTTTTGTGAATGTTACTGAGAGGACCAAAGCAAACCCCTATGGACTAATCATTCAAGATTTGTCATTTTTTGATTATAAACCATCAAAAAAAGAATATAAACCTAATTCAGTGGTATTAGATACCTTAAAAAAAGATACTTTACAAAAATAAACTTATCATAGATTATGTCAGAAGTTATTGAAAACAACAAAACGTCCAAACTACTTAAAAAAACAGTTTTTGGTCTAGTAATGGGCAATTTGATAGGAATAATAATTTTCTTCGCTTTTGTTTTTGTGACAATGGCCAAGTATGAAAAACGGTCTTATGTCCTTAGTTACGGTGGGGATTATCTCATGCAAAGCCACGATGGTAGAAATTATTCTAGTTTTGAGGTAGAAAACTTTGTGAAAGTGTTCTTAAAACTTATGTACGGGCATGATGCAAATACTTATCAGGAAAGAGTTACAACAGCTTTACAATATGTATCTAAAAAAGATGGGCAGGCTATTGTAGATGATTTTAAAAAGGAAAAACTGTATGATCAATACATCAGAACGGGTGCAGGCATTAGAATGGAAGTAGATAGTATTTTACTAGATATGGAGCAAACTCCCTACAAAGGAATTGCTTATGCAAGACAACTTGTTTTTAATGGTTCAAGAGGTGTTGTTGTCCCTTTTGGACTTAAATTTGAAATAGGGCATTTGCCCAGAAGTTCGGCTAATCCACTAGGTTTGCAAATGAGAGAATTAACAGTGTTTAAATATGATTTAAAGTATGATAGGGATAGTAAAAGAGAGATAGATGCTCCTTCAGAATATGAAAAAGGGCTAATGAAATTAGAAGAAAACCTCGAAGAACCTACTCAAACCAGAGCATCAAAGAGTCTTGAAAAAAATGATAAAAATAAAAATGCTCCTTAATCTAATACTATAAAACTTTGCTTTTTATTAGTATTTTTGCGATGTTTTGTATTAAAACCAATATAACAATCAAATAAAATTTATTCACCATCTTAAAAAAAGAAAAAATGAAAGCCAAATTTATTTTATCAATTTTATTTATTCTATCAATGTATGGAGTAAGAGCCCAAAAAGTGGACACTATTTATGTCAATCACGCTTCAACGGTTTATATTGTCTTCCCTGGAGACATCGGACTAGTGGATATTGGAAGTAAGAAATATCTTCATAATCTTCAGGATGGAGCAAAAAATGTTTTATTTCTTAAAGCTGATGCAAAATCTTCAGCAGACCCAAAAGGTTATCAGCCAAGTTCTTTATTCGTAAAATATGGAGAGGAGTTCTATTCTGGAGTAATTGTTTATAAGGAAAAACTTTCTCAAAATATGTATGATTTTAGAAAATCTGTTACCACAACAAATGTGGTAAAAAATAATGGGACCAACCCAACTAATAATGGGGGAGGTAATACAAATAAAAGTAGTACTACTGAGCAAAAGAATCAGAATACAGAAACATCTTTCCAGGGAGATGACTTGTCAAGAAAAATCCTTATCTTGCGTGACAAAAAACAAGAGCCCAAATCTTTAGGGAAGATAGAAAACAAACTAAGTGTTTTCTGCACAAATATCCTTACAGATAAACAGTTTATTTATCTCAAATTTTCTATTAAAAACAATTCTAGCTTGGATTATGAAATTGACTTTACAGAGTTCAATTTCGTAGATAAAAGGTCTAAAAATCTTGAGCAAAAAGAACCTATCAAGCCTGCTTTTGCGGATGAAAAAAAGGTTTTTCCAGCAAAAAGAGAAGTTGATTTTCTATATGCTATTCCAGTAGTTGCGGGAACTGATAGCTCATTCTTTGAGGTTACTTTTAGAGAGCTAAATGGAACGAGAAAAGTGGTTATTGAAATACCATCCAAGAAAGTGAATCAAGCAGAAACAATTAAATAATGTTTCTATTCTTCCTTAACATTAAGTTTTAACAAAAAAGAAGAAAAATATGAAAAAGAAGAAAATAAACCCTGTACTTGCGGGCGTGGCTGTATTGATAATAGCCCTATTTGCTCTTTTGGCTATATCGGGCAATCAGGCAAGTGATGGAGAAAGTGCAATGGACGAACTGGAAAAGGATTCAGCAACTTTACTAGTTGCTGATAAAGAAGAAAATAAAATAGGCAACTATCAAAAAGGTTATGAAGATAGTAAAAGGCCAAAAAATGTAGAACACGTAACTCCAGAATTTCGCATAGAAGAGTCCAATCTAGCGGATAATAAAAAAAATGAAGAGCCTGAAAAAGAAAAAACTAAATCATCAGGCGGTCAAGTAGAAGGCTCTTATAGTTCTCCTTACCAAAATAATAATGGTAATAATACTACTACAAGAGAGCCTGAAAAATCAAAACCTGCCCCTAAAGAAGATGAGGATGATAATGCCTTTAATATCTCTACTCGTCAAAATACAGGAGGTAGTGGCGGAAAGTTTAAAGGAGTAATACATGGTGATCAGAAACTTAGAGATGGTAGTTCAGTAAAAATTCGTTTACAAGAAGATGCAACTGTAAAAGGGAAAACAGTGCCTAGAAACACCATTTTCTATGGCACACTTTCGGCTTCAGGAAATGGAAGATTACAAATCACAATTACCCAGTTTAGCAATGTTGCATCAGGTTCTGCTAACGTGTTAGACACAGACTATCAACCAGGCATTAAGTATGACCAAGCTGTTGAATCAGGTGTTGCTACTGAGAGTAAATCCATAGGGAGACAAATTACGTCTGATATATTAAATAAACTGCCTTATGGTAGATATGCCTCAAGTTTGGTGCGTAGTGCCAGAGGGGCAGATGGTTCAATCTACCTGATAGATGGTTATAAAATCATCATTCAAGTAAATTAATCTATAATTTTTGTTAAACACTAACCCAAATTCAAATCATGAAAAAGATCGCTTTTATTTCATCTTTATTGCTCTTTTTGGTTCCTATTCATGAACCAAAAGGGCAAATGGTAGTTAATGACCCAAGCTTGAATTCTGCATTTATAACGTACAAAATAAGCAGTCAGACTAACCATGCAGAGAGTATTTCAAGAATGATGCAACAACTTTCAGAAGCTAGAAAAACTGTTCAAGGTGTCAAAGATGTTAAAAATGACCTTGAGCGGACTTATAATTTTGGAAAATCATTGGTTGATTTGACAGACTTGAGAAATATCAAAACATTAAACTTTGGTACTACGCTTGAATGTTTAGCAGGATTTTCCTTAGACCCCCGTTCCTATATGCCTCGCTTTAACAGAAATACAAACGCTTATTTTGTAGGTTGTCCGTCTTTAGAAAAAGCCATGTACATGGTAGATGATATGTCCAATTTAGGCAACCGGTATGGGTGGGAAAAGATGATGCAACAAAAGCAGTTGATGCAAAGTCAATACATCAAGCAGCTTATAGAGCAAATGAGAGCTACTAATGAAACTTTAGAAAAGCAGCTTGCTGAAGAAAAAAATGAAATGACAAAAGGTGAATATCTACAAATTAAAATGGACATTGAAAAAAGAATGAGAGAAATTATGGAATATGAAAATCTCAATGATAAACTTGTAGAAGATGCCACCCAGCCCACTCCAATAGAAATGGAAATACACAAAAGCCGTTATCAACAAACTTTGTTGATGCAGAATTTGTCTTTCATGATGAAATAACTTTCAACTATATACTAAGAAAATTTATGTCGAGAATATTTGATAAATCCCCTCTCGATAAGGTAGGGATTATGGCTATTGACTTACAGACTAGACTCAAAGAGCCTAAAATACAATTGCACAATATACAACTTGTGCAGCACACAACCCTCGTTTTTGACCATTTAGTATATATCAGAGAAAAGTGTGCTAAGAGCTTTTATTTGCCAACTTATACCTTAGAATATGTCTATCAAAAGCTTTTTGATGATTTTCAAAAAGCTCTCTATGATAAACTTTTAGAAAGTGGGGAAGATTTTGTTGTATATTTTACTGATACAGAAAACTATTTTTATTACTTTTTAAGTGCTGAGAGTGGGGTTGGCTATGCTTCCGAAAAGTTTAATTTTGGTGCAAGAACAACTAAAAAAGAGGCTGTTGGCTAACTACTTGGCTCTTGATACTGGGTAAAAATAAATTTGGTATAATAAAAAAAGTGGTAAGTTATATTTACCACTTTTTTGTATTTTAGGTATTAAGAATTAATTTTTAATACAACGAACACAAAAACCATATCCTTTATTTTTTGTATGAATAGCTACTTCTGATTGATATTCTGTTATGGATAAAGCTTTTGCTTGTAAGGTATCAACTTCGGAAATTGTCCAAAACATAGTTGTCGTATTTTCGTTGCTGTAAGTGCCATCCAATTCTCTCATGCCTGTATAAATCATGCCTAAACCACTTGAACCATTGGCAAGCAAAGCTGTTTTTGCAGTTGTTGAATCTCCTAAATTTATAATAAGGGCTTTGAAATCAGTCTCTGAAGGAAGTCTCCAACCTTGTGGGCATACACTAAGATTAAAAGTTGATGATACAGGCCACACATATAACCTTCCTTTTTCATCACATTTTGTAAGATTATCTTGATAACAATAATCCTTTGTAAAAGCTTCCCATGTATCCCAGTTGAGATTATTTGTCATCCACCATTGAGTGCCTACAAAAGTTTGTCCATATTCTTGGTTATCACGAGGGTCCTGAAAACTTGTTGTAATAAAATCTTCAGTTGAATATGCCTCACCATAACCTCCTGCCCTTACACTGATTCTACTTTTTGTAGAACCATTAGGAACCTTTACTGTAATCTTTGTGGGTGTGGCAGTTATTACTTGAGCTCGTATGTCTCCAAACTTAACTACATTGGTAGTTAGACTTGGGCTAAAATTAACACCTATTATTGTAATAGAAGAGTTTACTCTTCCAGAAGTTGTACTAAGACTGGTAATAACAGGAGAATTTAGCTCTCTAGGTTTACAATCGACAGCTATTAATATTAAAGATAAAAAAGCAAAATAGGAAAGCTTTAATAATTTTATTACTTTTTTTTTCATCACACTTAACATACTAATACACGTTTCTCTATAAAATCAACAATTATATAAGATACCACTATTCTTCCTGTAGGGGTGAAAGCTAGTTTACTAATAATATCCCATTGGTATTCATCTGTGTCAAAAATAAATAAACCTGGTTCTAGTACCTGCCCCCTTGATATAATGTATTCTATTTCTACTCCTACTCTTTTCACAAGTATAGGAATATCTTCAATACCTGAAGCACCTGGTAATGGCATTATTCGCCATTCAACACCTTTTTGTTTATCTGTTTGCCTATAATTGACATATACTTTAAAATCTTCCTCTTGTGTTTTATTCAAAAAAACGTCAAAGCCTTTTAATTGAACATCAAAGTCTTTTGAAATATAATCAGTTTGTATATGGACACGAAACATTTCATCAATGTTTTCATCATGATAATTATAATCCATATCAGGGAAATCAAGGCTCTTCTTACTCATATTGATTTATAGTTGTTTGAGGTTTTAAAAAGTTCTATCGTATATCCAACTTTTTCCAAGGCATCTTTATATTTTTGTGGATATACATTTGATTCTATATGTGTAATTTTATAGTTTGAAAAAAATTCTTGTAATATGAAATGAATATTTTCATCATACTCTTGAGCTTTACACAAAATAATATCCTTGACAGATTCGATGTTTTGGCTAACAATATGATAAAATGGCTGATATTTTGTGATGTCTTGGATAAGTTTTAACAATATGCTATTCATATCGTACTGTATAGGAAATTTACTTAGATTATAGTTTTTCTTATACAAACAGTTTTTGCTTGCTAAAATCCATGCAATAGAATCAGGTTCTATCTCTTTCCTCTGAGAAAGGACTTCAATAAAAAAATTCATACGATTGGGGTTGGGTTAGTGTTGTCGTAAAGGTACTATTTTTTTATTTTTTGTCAAATAAAAAACCTTCTCTCTATTGAGAAGGTCTCATATTATTAGGCTGCTTGAGCATTTTTTATGCTTTTTTTATCAAGAATATCTGACCAATATTTTTTTCTAAACTCACACACCTGCACAATATCCTCATCCTTATTTACAAATTCCCCATAGCCTAAAGAAACATCTAATATGAATATTTCTACTTGAAAAGGAATCGTAGCTCTTTGGTAGATTTTCAAAAAATGAGTAATTGAAACAGTGTTTTTTTGTAAACAAATTAAATCTCGTATAAAAAACTGAGTAGCCAAAGGAACACAATCGGCTTTCAAAAAATGGATATTGTCTAAATCATTATCTCCTGTCCATCCATAAATACCTTGTGGGCTAATAACTATTTTTGCATCATCTTTCTCTTTTTTGGGTAGTTTTTGGGTAAACTTTGTGAGCTGATCTAATGGTAAAGAAACCTCACAAGCTATCTTTTTCTCCACATCTTTAAATATAAAATCATAATCTGTAGTATCTATGGAAAGGTTTAAGACCATTTTTTGACCTGAGTAATTATTCAACATGAGATAATACTTAGTAGTTTTTTCCTTGTCTTTAGCTAACTCTTCAAATAGACATTGTGTATGTGTTTCTTCTAAAAATTGATAATAACAAGTGCCATAACGGATTATTTCAGAAATTAATGAAGTAGATAAACGAAAGCAAAAACCTTCATTTAATGGAAATACAGGCTTTGCTAAAACAGCCTTCGAACCATCTGAAAAAAATATTTCATTATTTTTTAATAAAATATTTTTGGTAACATGGCTATCTGGGAAACCCTTCTTGTTTTTCATCTGTGTGAATAAGACCTTATTGGATTTTAAAAAATCCAATAAATGACTGTTGATGTAGCCGTCACCAATAACGGTTGCATGTTTGAGAAAATTAGAATCCTTCGAAATGAGCATAATAATAAAATGATTATGATTATTAACTGAACTAATCAAATATACGAAAATAAAAACAAAAATCAAAATAAATTTAATCAAAATTTGCTTTAAATTATATAATTCATTATATTTGTTTAAATCTTTTAAAAATAGAAACATGAGCTTATTACCAGATGTGAAGTGTTATGTTTATAACCCAAATGAAAAATATACTTTGCCTGAATTTGTGCAAAAAGATGACTATATTTTCTATCCTGAAAAGAGTATGACTTTTTCAGAACTGATGAATGTACCTTTACCTAATAAGAATATTGTTACAGATAGCCCATTTTTGGTGCCTTTATATGATTCTATAAATGTTTACATTTATAGAGAAGATTTTTGGGTTTCTGTATATGAAGAGTTAGGTTTTCAAACCTTTGGAACAAGTTATGAGATAATTATGAGTAGAATTTTTAATCATAAAAATTCTATCCCATTGATTATAGAAAAACTCTTTTTAACATAAAAGCTCTTTTTTTGAAATTAAATTAAAAAAAATAAACTTAAAATTTGTTTTATTTTATAAAATTAGTTATATTTGATATATAAAAATAATATTCAAATGAGCCAAGAATTTCAAAATATCCTCGAATTACTTTCCAATAAAGACATTTCTAATAGGAAATTAGGATTCTCGTTAATAGAAAACTACAAGTCAGATTTTGAAGGGTATTTTCAATGTTCTTTTGAGGATGGGAAAAGTCTTATCAAATTTCTTATACAATGTGATATAAAAATTGAAGGGGGGGTGAATCAGCCATTTGAAAAAATGACAAAATTAACCATCAAAGAAAAGGAGTATATCCCTGCATCAATTACTCTTCTCAAAAATTTAACCCATTTATATATAAGTCTTTGCAATTTTGAGACATTCCCTTCCTGTATAGGTTTATTAGAAAACTTAGAATCATTGGATATTTCATATTCAAAACTTAAAGAATTACCTGAATGTATCACCAGTATTAAAACTTTGAAAAAGTTGTGGATATGTGGAATGGGTATCAGCTATGTCCCTGAGTCTATTAAAAATCTTGAAAAATTAGAGGACTTAAATTTGTGTCACAATGAATTTAAGGCATTTCCACCACAAATTCAATGCTTGACAACATTGACCTATCTGTGTATGAATGGTAATATGATTAGAGAGATTCCTTCAGATATTGAGAAACTAAAGAATCTTCAAGTTTTATGTATGGCTAAAAACGGACTGGAAATATTACCCAAAGAACTAGCAAATATAAAAACTCTAACTCATTTGTATGTTCAAAAAAATGAATTACAAGAAATACCTGATGAACTGGAGGAACTTACAGCTTTGGAATATGCTGATTTCTCAAACAATTTCCTTGATAATGTACCTTCATTAATCTATCACACCTCAATAGATATTTCTAATAACCCTGTAAGTTATGACCAAGATAATGATGACTCTGAAGATGATGATGACTCCTTTTGAAAAAATATTAGAATATATCAATAGCAAAGATAAGGCAAATATTGCTTTAGGTTTTACTCTCCTTAAAAATTACAAAAAGGATTTTGAAAGGTATTATGATTGTTCTTACAGAGATGGGGTAAAACTGCTCAAATTTCTTGTGAAGTATAGAGACTATTTAGAAATCAAATATATCAGCAAAAGATATTTTATTGAAAGTAATTGGCAAGTAGATGTGCCTTTTGAAAAGATTGTATCCCTAGAAATAGCCATGTATTCACCTATCAGGGCTAATAATTTACCAAATGAGCTAAAATTACTGGTTAGTTTAGAGAGTTTTATAGTAATGAAAAAGAATATGTCAAAAATCCCTGATTTCATATTTAGCCTTCCTTTTCTAAAACATCTCATTTTGCCAGAAAACCAAATAACAGAGATTCCCAAAGAAATTGAGAATTTAAAACATTTGGAGGTATTGGACTTGTATCATAATAATATAAAACAAGTAGCTCCAGAAATGGGTAACCTTCAATTTCTGAAAATGCTCCGTTTAAATGGTAGCCACAAGCTAAAATATTTTCCAAAATGTATTACTCAACTTCCAAACCTTGAGCATTTAGAAATGGAAAATTGTGCTTTGCCTGAAATACCTAAAGAGATATCCAATTTAAAGAAACTGAAAATTCTTTCTGCAAGATTTAATCAAATAAAAGAGTTTCCAGAAACAATAGAATATTTAACAGCGATAGAAGAAATGGACTTTGCAATAAATCAGATTAAAAAAATACCTTCTAATCTATCAAAATTAAAGAAAATAAGAGTTATCAACCTTCCTCATAACTTTGTTAATTCTTTACCTGAAGATATAGAACTCCCCGAAAGTTTAGAGAAATTGGACTTGTCTTTTAATGACCTTAATAGCTGTCCTATCAGCTTTAAAAAGATAAAGACCTTAACCATGCATCAAAACAATTTCTACACAAATAAATAAAACTATGATATTTTCTATTGAATTTATAAAATCTTTGAAAGTATTAGGATGTAGTCATCCCAAGGCAATGAAAAAAAATATTTCTGCTCTAAGAAACTATCCACAAGAGTTTGAGGCTCATTATGGCTGTGGCTTGGAGGTTGGTATGAATTTGCTAAATTTTCTTACTCAGGATAATATAAATATTTATACTTCAAAAGGTGTATGGTTGCCCTCTCAATCATTTTTAGATATAAATAAGCTTCAATTATTTAAGAATTTCAAACAGGTTCCTGATTCTATTTTATTCCTAAGAAATCTTGAGAGTTTATCTATTTATGGAAAAATTAAAAAATTACCCTCATACGTTTTCTTTTTTAAGAAGCTCGAAAGCCTATACCTTCATGATAACGAATTGACAACTCTTCCTGAAGGTTTAGCTTGTTTGGAAAATTTAATAACACTTGATTTATCTTCAAATAAATTTGAAAATTTCCCTAGTGTTATACTTGAAATGAAAAATCTTGAGGAGTTATATCTACATTCTAATCATCTTAAAACAATTCCTATTGATGTTAATAGACTAAAAAAAATGAAAACATTAGTCTTAGCTCAAAATAACATCGAATGTATTCCTCATGTAAATGAGCTTACAGAGCTTATTGAATTAGACATATCCCATAATAAAATAACTCATATTCCTCCACTTGAAAATAAATTAAAACTAGAATGTTTATTAATCAACAATAATCAATTAACTGCCCTTCCTGAAGGTTTAAATTCTTGTAATAGCTTAGAAATAATAGATATATCAAACAATCAAAATATTGAAACTTATGAAGGAATTTCTAATAGAGAGCTATAAGCGATTAGGCTATAACCTTAGTGTACTTAGAAGATACGTGGATAGAGATGGTGATACCTATAATTTTAAAATGTGTGTATTACCCCGTATAATGGAGGAAGTAAAATGGTTTACCATGATATTCAAACGGGATGACTTAAAGAAATATAGAAAACTTTATAAAAAATTGTATCAAAAACCATTGAAGGCAATTGGAATTTTTATGGTTAATAATGCCAATAGGGAAATTAAAAACGAAGTATTTGAATTCTATCAAAAAGCTCTGAAGGCTGCTGAGACATTATTGCAACAAGAAAAAAATAATCAATCAATTTAATATAAAACATATATCATTATGAGATTAGACATCAAATATCTAACGGCCTACCTGCCATACAATGTGGAATTCTATTGCTCTATTTATGTTGATCCCACAGGAGAGGGAGGTTTTTACAGCAAAGCAATTTTTGAATTAACAGTTGAAAATTTTGCTTCGTGGACCAAAAGCCTTTCTGATATCAAACTAATTTTACGTCCCCTGAGCGATTTAGAAAAAAGTGAATTTTCTGGAATTTTGGAACAAATTTCCAAAGATTTAGGACACTCTGTGAATTACAAGCTTATCAATGCCCAAAATATGCAATATAAACACGCTATTCTTTTGATAGAAAACAAATTTGATATTTTCGGATTAATAGAAAATAGGTTAGCCGTGAATATCAATGAAAAATCCCTTCTGGAGGTGACAAAGTAATCAAATATTTGTATATAATTAAATTAAAATTTGTTTTATATTATTTAATTTATTATATTTGTTATATAAATTAAAAGATAAAACAATGACTAACTTAGTAAAAACTCAAATTAACATTTCTGATTTGGAAGTAGGTATGACTGTTGAATACTATGGTCAATTATTAACAGTTTCAAAAAATGACGTGAAAAAAAGTGAGTTTGGGTACTCTTTTCGTGGTGATGCGTCAAAAAAAACAATCACAAGAGTTCAATTTGCGGTACCCACAGCGTTTGGCATATCTTTAAGGTAAGAAAAAATAGAGGGGCAAAATAGCTCCTCTTACTCATATTCTCAATATAGTATCCTCATAACTATGCAACTTTCATCTCAAATAAATCTTCATGATTTTGCTCTGGTAATCATCAATTCTTCAGGAGGCAAAGATAGTGTTTGTGCCATTTATGAAATTGTACGTTTGGCTAAGGAACAGAATTATTCTCTTACTCAAATTAAAGTGTCTCACCAGGATTTAGGAAATGTTGAGTGGGAAGGAACTAAAGATTTAGCTAAAGAACAAGCTACGTTTTTTGGGCTTGATATTCATTTTTCAAAACGTAGAGATAAAAACAAAAAAGAAGAGCCATTTTTAGATTATGTTGAAAGGAGGGGTAAATGGCCATCTTCCAAACAAAGATGGTGTACATCAGACTATAAAAGAGGACCAGGTGCAAGAATCGTAACAGAGCTTACACAATTTCTTTGTGGATGTTCTTCCAATATTTTGTATGTTTTTGGTTTTAGAGCACAAGAAAGCCCCAGTCGAAAGAAAAAAGAAAATTTTAAGATTAATACTTCTCTTTCAACCAAAAAAAGAAAAGTATATGAGTATTTTCCAATTCAAAACTGGGATACCAAAAAGGTTTGGGATACAATTAAAAACAATCAACTTCCTTATCATTATGCTTATGATTTAGGCATGCCCAGACTTTCTTGTGTCTTTTGTATTTTTTCTCCGTTAGATGCCTTGGTCATTGCTGGTAAGGAAAATCCTCATCTTCTTGACCAATATATAAATGTAGAAGAGAAAATTGGGCATACTTTTAGGAAAAATTTTTCTTTAAAGGCAGTTAAACAGAAAATACAGGAGGGATATACTCCATCAGAGATTGAAAATTGGGTAATGTAATATAAAACAGTATATGGATAAACAAGAGAATAAATTTAAAGAATATATCTTTAAAGATTATTCAAAAACAGACAGATTTGAAGAAACGGAGTATAAACTTCTGAGAATTCGAAATGTTCTGCTCAAAAAGAAAAGTTTCCAGAAACTTTCTCTGAAAAGCCAGTATGATTTGTGTTGTTCTGTGGCTTTAATTACCATAGCAGATGTACGGAATTATATGAATAGCATTAAGTTAAAAGCTACTCCTTTAGCTCCTGATGAAATCATAAAACAATACTCTTCAGATTTTGGATTTGAAGAGCCCTCTCGAATAACAATTGAAGTAAATGATATTCAGATGCTTCATTAAAGTATCTGAATAGTCTAATTTTTGTCACATTTTTAAATTAAAAATCATGAAAAAATTAGTATTTATAGATAACGATTTTGAAAAATACGCACAACAGGATGCAGACAGGTTAAAAAGAACACTCCATTTTTCAGGGATGGATTTAAGGCAAATAAACTCTATGAAAATCATTTCAGAGTTTTACAAACTAAAAAGGGAAGAGCAGTATAATATTATATCAAATCGAAATAGCATTATTTGCACCTGGTCAGTATATACTCAAACTCACTTTAATTCATTGGGACAACTTGTAAGACTTTTTGAAGCTGTACATAGGCATGAAGATAAGGGACTTATCTATTTAGATGGTTCTGGACAATTAAAAACTACTGTATCTATGTATATTAAAGATACAAAAGCAAATATATATGATTTTTTGTGTGGCATGAGTAAAAATACTATTCTCTCTTTTGATAAAGAATGGAAACTTGTAAAACTCACATTAGATTTCACGGAAGAATATCTCTTCAAAGAAGAACACTTGTCTGCTAGTGTTCTCTCAAATCTACTGGTATAAAATTTGTTTTATTTACACAAACACTAACCCAACCCCAATCTTGTAATGAAAATCGTAGACTTATTCTGCGGTGCTGGTGGCGTTACCTCTGGCATCCAAGAAACAGGCTTTGCAGAAGTAATTGCCTGCATCAACCATGATACGCTGGCAATCAAATCTCACCATGCTAATCACCCTAATTGTCAGCACTATATTGAGGACATCCGATTATTTGATGAAAAAAAACTCCCCAAGTGTGATGCAATTTGGATGAGTGCAGATTGCACACATTTTTCTATTGCTAAAGGTGGTGCAAGTAGAGACCCTGATAGTAGAAGTTTATCCAATGTTATTTTTCGTTATGTTTTCCACTGTAATCCCAACTATGTCATTGTTGAGAATGTAAAAGAATTTATGACCTGGGGACCTCTCGTTCAGAAAAAAAATCGAAAAGGGGAACTGGTCTTTAAAAAAAATGGAGAACCTCATTTAGTGCCTGATGTTGATGGAGACAAACTAGGCTCAGATTACAGACAATGGGTTAAAACCCTAAAAAGTATGGGTTATGAAAATTATCGTTGGAAACTACTCAATGCAGCAGATTTTGGAGGTGATACCTCCAGAGTTAGATATTTTGGAATTTTTGCTAAGAAGGGTTTCCCCATTGATTTCCCTAGTGCCACACACCATAAGGATGGTTTAGCAGGGCTTGAGAAATGGAAAGCTGTGAGAAGTAAAATAGACTTTTCAGATATTGGTAGAAGCATTTTTAATAGAAAAAAGCCTTTGGTTGAAAAGTCTATGAAACGAATTTTGGCAGGTTTAGAGAAGCATAAAGACACCTACGTACTCAAATATATGAGTAATAATGCTCAAACAGGGGTAAATAGAGGTTCTTCTTTAGATAACCCATGTCCAACAATCACCACCCAAGGAAGATTAGGATTAATAAAACCCTTATTTGTAGATATGGCTTATACGGGTCAAAAAGGCAGGTCTTTTGAACAACCTGCTACTACTATTACTACTACTGACCATCATAATCTTATTACAGGACTTTTTATTGATCCTTATTATGGAAATAGTACCCCTATGAGCTTAGATAAGCCTTTAGGTACAATTACCACGAAAGACACTTTTTCCTTGATACAAACACAAACTAAAAGTGTGCCTTCTGATATGTCGAAAGTACAAATCAAAGCTGGTGACGGGTATTATACTCGAAAACTAAAGGAGTTTTGTCAGGAAAATGGAATATGTGATATTTTCCAAAGAATGTTTCGTGTGGATGAGCTTTTACAAATTCAAGGATTTCCCAAAGATTATGTTCTTTTTGGTTCACAAGCTAAACGGAAAAAATTTATTGGTAATTCAGTAGTGCCTCTCATGGCAAAAAAAATCATTGAGGCATTGTTTTGGGCTAATGATAAAAAAATAAAACTAGTTGCATGATACTTTTTGGATTAGATTTTTATTGTAGCATTATTGATTTTCCCACAGCTTCTAATTTTGTCAATACATATCATAGACATTGCAAAGCCCCTACAGGACATAAATTTTCTATTGGATGTTGGAAAAATGGCCGTTTGGTAGGGGTTGCTATATGTGGGAGACCTGTGTCAAGAAGGTTAGATGATGGCTCCATAATATAAATTACTAGACTCTGTACTACAGGAGAGAAAAATGTATGTTCTAAGCTATATTCTTATTCTGCTAAAATGGCTAAACACCAGGGGTATAAAAAAATTATTACTTATACCCTTATGAGTGAGTTAGGGAGCAGTTTGAAAGCCTCCAATTTTCTTTTAGAAGCAGAAAATGTAGGAAAATTAAATTGGACGGGTAAAAGAAAACACAAATCTAAAGAACTGAAAAAACGTTGGAGTAAAAAACTATAAATTAAGAATAAAACAAAGGATATAAAGGTAGATTTTTTTGATATTTTCGTCATTAAATAGCATTGAATAATTTATTCTAATTGACAAATAAATGGATACCAATTTAGTTACGTTAAGATTTCTTGAAGTGGTTGAGAAACTCCAAAAAGATGGATTTGTTAAATCTGACTCGGAGCTAGCCAAGAAACTGGGAACCTATGTTCACAAGATTAATAAGATTAAGGCTGGGATAGTTTCTGCTGGAACAGATGTCATTACCCAACTTTGTAATACTTTTGATTTTGTAAATATCAAGTTTATCATGTTGGGAAAAGGAGAAATCTATAATAGTCAAAATCTCAATCCCACTAATTATTTTGAACCCTGGTTCAAAGAGCATGGCATAGATAGTGAAATAGAAAAGGATATACTTATTAAAAAGATTCAAGAATTTTCCTATCAAATAATGGATAGCTTTAAAGCCTTTAAAAGCCAGTGCAAAGATTTGCAAGAGAGAGAAGTTCAAAAATTTGTTGATAACCTGCGAACATTAAAATAAATGAGTAATTACAGATTCATTAGATGAATATTTCATCCCAATTTTTCGGGTGGGTTTTAAATTTGTTCGCATCTACTTCTGTGATTTTCCAATTTGTTCGCAATTACTTTTGTTACTTTCGCATCTTCTTTTGTTACTTTTATGAAAATATTCGTTTTCCTGACACTAATTTCGCAAATACTTTTGGAATTAACATTTTGTGTGTCCTAAGATTTTTGCATCCATTTCGGAGGTCCAAACTGCATATATTTTTTGCCTGAAATATTTCTAAAAATAAAGTAATCTAAATTTCTTTATATAGAAATATTTTATTTACTTTTATAAAAAAATATATTCTACCTATGGACATCTTTCAAAATAGCAATCTTGCTATTCATCATAAACAACATAGATATTTGGTATCGGAAGTTCTAGATTCTTATAAAAAAGAGTTATCCTCTAAAAAACAGACTATTAAATACACTAGTTATGCCAAAGCTCTGATGATGTTTTGTGTAGAGCACAATTTAAGTATGTCTCCAATTGCTTTGAATCAGTTTCTAGCTCATAGAAATATCTTATCTCCTTCCTTGAATAGTATTATCAAACATTTTTTTAAATTCTGTATCAAAAATCAAATAGAGCATTTTTATCATAAGGAAACTTTCAAAGGAGAACATCCTTTCATTTTAAGGTATATTGCCCAGACAGATTTTAAAAATGCCAATACAAAAAACACATATCTCAATCATATCAATGCTTTCTTTAGGCATTTATTAGAAGGAAACAAAGGTTTTAGCTATGGAGCACTTAAAGACTATCTTCAGGAAGGCTTGGCTAGAAAGTTGAGTGTATTCACGCTCAATATCAAACTTGCCAGTATTAAAAGTTTTGTAGGCTGGCTCATTGACCAAAATGACTTGGTATCAGAGATGAATGATATTCAGATCAAAGATTTAGCCAATATCCTAAAAATGAAATCATTCAAAATTCCCAAAGAAACTTATCACAAAGAAAGTTTGAATATTGTTGAAAGAGACGAACTACTCAGCAAAGTGGATGAACTCAAAGGAAAACTAGCTATTTCTTTGCAGGTGTTTGAGGGTTTAAGAGCTTTTGAGGTATGTGCTATAGAACTTAAGCACATCGATTTAGAAAATAACACCATTCTTGTGAAGGGTAAAGGACGCTACGTGGCTGATAAAATAAGGCTTTTTGAAAATACAAAAGAAGTGCTATTGGAATATCTAAGTCAAAATATTATCGAGCCTGATGGGCTGATATTTGGTAAGATGTCTTATCACAGACTCTATAAAATAGTTGATAAAGCTTACTTAAAGCCTTTTGCAAAAGAAAAAAAAACCAAATTAAGTTTACACAGTTTGAGACATTCTGCTGCTCAAATTATGGTTGAAAAAGGAATAGATAAAGATTATATTCAGAAACAACTAAGGCATGCAGATTACCAGACCACCCAAATTTATATGAAAAAACAAGTTGATAAACTATTTTTAGAAGAAATTCCGAAGAAATTGTAATTCAATATTATTGTGAGTAAATAGAGGTTCTTGGTGCAAAACTGCGGAAAACGGCGTTAAGCTTCAAAACTCATTGTAAATGAGAATTTTATATATTTTTTAAAAAATTGTCCTAGAAATCTTTAAAAAAGAGCTTTGTATATTTATTCAACACAAGAAGTTAAGCAAATGAAAAATGATGATGTTATAACCAATAGGTTTTTAGAGGTTGCAGATAAACTGAATATGGATAAACATATCAAATCTGATAGAGATTTAGCCAAAAAACTAGGCATCTATGGAGAAAAAATGAGTCGTATCAGAACTGGAATTATAAAAGCTGACGCAAGTACCATTATGGAATTATGTAAACAATTTTCTTTTGTAAGCATAGAATATATTATGCTTGGCAAGGGTAATTTGTATATTTCTGAATCGGATTCCTTTGAAAGTTGGATTGAAGATCAAGGTATATCTCATGATTTAGAGAAAAAATTTTTGTTACCTAAAATAAAAGAAGCTGCCAAGCAAATTATCGAAAAATTCAAAGAATTCAAGAACCAATCTGAAGTTATTCATTAACCATTTATCAAAAAAATATTTATGCAAGACACTCCTTTTTTGCTATTCCAATATCTTGATTTTGCTGAAATAGTTTCTGGACATATTAAAAGGCATAAAGATAAAATCAACCAATTGAATAGAGATATGGTTAAAAACTTATTTTTAGGAAGTGGGATTCTTTTTTTTCTTATTTCTTGGGATATTTATAAATTCTGGATAACAGAAATAATCATTCTATTATTTCTTGTTGTAAGCATTTTAGGCTTTTACTTCTCAAAAAATAAATTAAAGAAAGCGATCAAGGAGGAGCAGAAATTGATGCCAGTCTTTATAGAAACCATAGATGTAATGATAAATATGATTGAGAGCTCTGATAAAGAAAAGAATACTTTAATGCTCTCTCTTGCAAAAAAAAGGTTTGCTAACATTGATTTTAGTTAATGTTTACAACTAAATATAGCTTTTATAACAAAAGAAACCCATTTTAATATAGATTTCTTTTGTTTAGAGTAAAAATAAAAATATTAAAATATGTAAAAATCAAGACTTAATCTGACAAATGAGAGTTGTCAAACAGAAGGAAGTAATAAAGTATTTTTCATCTGTTTGTCAAGTTGTTTTTGATGAGCAATTTTCTTGCTATCCAAAAAGGTTTCTAAAGGGGTTTTTCCAAAGCACCACTTACCCTGATGTGTTCTTTGTTCATTATACTCCTCTAACCAAATATCAAGGTCTTTTTGCAAATCTTGAAGAGAGGAATAGATTTTTTTTCTAAAAGCCACTGCATAAAACTCATTCTGAATGGTTCTGTGAAAGCGTTCGCATATTCCATTGGTTTGAGGACTTTTGGTCTTTGTCTTGGTGTGTTCGATATCCTCAATGGTCAGATATAGCTCATATTCATGATGTTCTCTATTTCCCGAAAACTCACTTCCTCTATCAGTCAACACTCTCAATAAGGGCACCTGATGTTCCTCATAAAAAGGTAATACCCTGTCATTGAGCAAGTCAGCAGCTACCAGAGCATTTTTTCTGTCGTAGACTTTGGCGAAAGCCACTTTGCAGTAAGTATCAATGAAAGTTTGTTGATATATTCTTCCAACCCCCTTGATAGTTCCCACATAATAAGTGTCCTGAGAGCCCAAATAGCCTGGATGTTCACTTTCTATCTCACCCATTGCCTGTTTTTCTTCCTTAGCTCTTTCCAAAGCCACTACCTGAGCTTCTGTTAAAATCAAGCCTTCCTGAGCTACTTTGGCTGAGAGAGCTTTTAAACGTTTTTGGAAAGTTTCTAAATCTGAACGCAACCATACACATCTCACTCCGCCTGGAGAAATAAAAATCCCTTTCTTCTTGAGTTCATTGCTGCATCTGGTTTGACCATGAGCTGGATAATCTAAAGAATACTTCAAAACGGCTTCTTCCACTTCTTGAGCCACTCTATTCTTCATAATTGGCTTTTTCCTGCTCAACTCCACCAAAGCTTGTTCTCCTCCCTGGTCATAGAGCTCTTTAAACCTATAAAAGCTGTCTCGGGAGTATCCCATCACTTTACAGGCTTGAGATACACTGCCTAACGTTTCGGCTAATCGAAGTAAACCTACTTTGTTTTTGATGATTTTTGATTCCTGTGTCATAACTTTTTAATCTGTTTTCAATTTAATAAAATTTGTTAAATTTGTCAGATTAAATAGTGACTTTTACATTTAAAATTATAAACCATATTTGTTTTTCTTTTGCATAACTAACTTAATGGTTTCAAGAACAGATTTATTTGTTCAATTAATGAGGGCAGTTTATCCAAATGTATGGTTACTAAATTTCCTAGAGCACTTCCAGTGGCTTGTAAAAGAATATTTCTAATGGCTCCTAGTTTCCATCCTGCTTTCTTTGAGAGAGGCTGCTCAATGATGGTTTCTGTTTCTTCAATTTCTTTTTTTAGTTCTTCTATCTCCTCATTATCTAATTGAAGACTGGGCAAATCTGTTTTCAAGTCATTTAGAAATTGTGAAATTAGATTTTTAATTTCACTTTCTTGTAAAGAATTTTGAAGATTTTCCTGAGAATTCTGGTTGTTATTTCCAAAAGTAATGTTAGAAACACCATTGTTAGTTAAATTTCCACCAATTTTAAGGCTATTGTTAGTTGAATTGTCTTGCTTCATAATGTTAGTTGAATTATCATGTTTTATATTAATAATCTGTGGTTGTCTGATACCCATAGCTCTTATATCTTTAATAATCTTGACAAGTATTTTCTCCATTTCGATTTTGAATACTTCAATATTAAACTTTGCTTGACCATATTTCATTCCAATGATACTAATACCTTTGTGAGCTTTTTTATAAAATTCTATTGTTTCTATAGCAATTGGCTCATTAGCTTTTTCTAAATACCTTGCAACATCATCACACCAACTCAAAAAATTCATTCCTTCGTCTGTTAGATGAATTAGTTCTTTATTTAACCGAGAAAGATTTTCAATAATATACATTTCCATTTTATTCATACTTTTGAAATAATCCAAATATTCTCTTCCTTCTGAAGTAATATTTACATATTCTCCAGACATTTCAATTAACAATATTTTTTTTAAATATCTAGCAATTTCATAACAATCTTCCTTGTCCTGAAGCCCCAAAATAGCACATATATTATAACTACCTCTGGGCAAACTTGCTAATTTATTAAGAATATATAGTTTCTTATGTTCATAACTCATTTGCTTTACTTCTTCTATTTCTTTAATTTGTGTATCTATGAGTTCTAAAAATTCTTTTTTTTGATATGTTTCTAATTTAGAAACAACTTCATATTTCCCAGCAGGCGAAATCAGAATCTCTTTAAGTTCATACAACCAAATACTTTTTTCATTTGAATAGCAAAGGAGATGCTTTTCTATAAATTTTGCCCTTTCTTGGTTATTTTTTAACCCCACCATGATTTCAAGAAGTGCATTTTTATAACAATAAATACAAAGTTTTCCCTCTGCCTTGCCATCAGGACATTTCAATAAAGCTTTTTGTTCATCAACAAAGAATTTTTTATCTTCTTCAGTAGTGTCATTAGTAATGTATTTCATTTTACTAATGACAAGTTGTTCACTATCCATAATATTTTATATCTTATATTTTACTACAAATGGAAAGTAATTTTGTCTATTTTGAGTATTTGATACAAGAATTGGATGTTGTTTCTTAAAATATGTTGCTACTTTTACTGCTACATCTTTATGTATAACATTAAGAGGCATTATATTATACAATTTGTCATTGTGTCCCCAATTTCTAGCCATATCAAGTAATGTATAAGAATAAGCTCCACCATTATAAGTATCAAAAGAATATTCCCCAATAGAAGCTGCATAGATTACCATCTGCCCGTTCTCACATTTTTTTAAATGTTCATCAAATAGGTCTCTTGTACTTCTGGATGGATTACCTATCATTAGAGTATTTTCATTAATTACATTTCCTAAAGATTGGTTATAATAACTAAGATTTCTACAAGCATCAATGATAACTGTTTGCTTTTTAGCATCCGTTACTAAAATATCAGCATTAACGTTACAATCCATTAATTCAAGATACTGTTGTTTGTTATTGGCTCCAAAAAAACCATGTCCTGAGAATACCACAAAAGTGTAATCTAGTCCTGATAGTAACTTAATTGCTTTTCTTACAGAATCTTCGTTTGGATTCTGAAGGCAAATTATTTCATGACTATACCAATCTCCCCCCAAAGAGCTTTTGAGAAAAGCATTGTAATTTTTGAAATCCTGAATAGTACCTGGTAAGGAACCACTTTTTGTATTATTACAATAAATAATAAGAGCTCCACGAGTCATATAATTATTTTTTAAGGGTTATTGCTTACTTCTTGTGAAAAATGACAGAAGTACATTAGAATACAAATATGTTTTTTATTTAAATAAACCCATGTTTTAAACACGGGTTTATCATTTAGCATAAAAATCTTTATAAAGGACTTAAACGCCTTTCTCTAGACCAGTTGTTCACTATTGATACAACTGCAACAGTTATACATACAATGGCTATTGCCATCAACACTTTTTTGGGAGCTCCTGCTACCTTAGCACAAACATCCTTGTAACATAATTCAGCTTTCATCTTTATTTTTGCTTTTTTGGTTGTAATAATTTTCTTTTAATTTTCTATCTCGTTCTCTGCCTTCCTCAATTTCATCATCATCCCATATTCTTGCAAAACGAATTTTATTGCGGGTTATGAAATAATGAGATTTACAATCGAAATTCCAGTTTCCAATTGAAGGATACAGAGAAACGCTTTTTCCATTGAAGGATAACTCCCAGTCAGTGGGCGAAATTGGAGTTACCACAAGATTGCCACAACCACACACACATTTATGTGTAGCTGTAGCATACTCCATGGAGATATAGAGGATTCCTTCTTCTATATCTTCATTTTTTGGCATGAACTCAACAAACTTGTAGGTGATGGAATTCATCATTGTATATTTTATTTGAATCTACATTGAATGTGGAGTTGTATTCTGGGTCATCACAGAAGTAATATCCCATATACTTTTTCCAACGAATTACCGCTAAAATAGCGTTCATTGCATTTAATTCAGCGATTTGGATATTCGTTACATACTCATTATTATCATCTTCTACTAAAGAGATTCTGTTAAAGATATGGTCATTTTTCTCAGGAAAACTGCTCGTTGTCCTTAATGAAGCCGTAATCTGCCCCTCATTTACATTTGCACCAATACCCACATCTATAAAAGGAATAGACCTCTTCAATAGATAATTAAAAATGTACTGTTTGGCTGATGGTTTGTCCAAGGCTATAAACACAAAATCAAGTTCATCTAATAGCTCTTTCAAGTTGTCTGCATTGAGATACACAGGAAACGACTTAATGCCTTTGTGCATTTTTGAATAGATGCTACCAAAATAATCTACTTTCATCAGTTGTTTATCTAATTCTTCAAAAGATGGTGCACCTGGTGCTCTGAAAGCATTATGCTGAGAAAATATATCTCCATCTATAATGCGTATTTCAGCTACGGAGGTTTTGGCTATAAAATCCAAGATATAAGAACCTGTACCTCCCAAACCGATGATGCCCACTTTTTGATTTTCCAGTTTTGAAGTAATATGGCTTATATTACAACGGGATGAGTTGGTTTCAACATATTGGAAAACTGAGTTTTCGTCTTCTCTTATAGCGTTGAAAGGCATTGCTGTCACACTCTTATCGAGTGCTTTAGCTGGAGAAGAAATTATGTTGATGTAGGTTGTTACCTTATGATAAAAATCATTATAGCCACTACCTGGTTTATTTGAAAAACTGTATTTTAATACAAAATCCTTCAGTGATTGGTTCAGAGAAGTATGTTCAATAGCTGTTATCATCTGTCCATCTTTATGGCAAGGGTATTCTCCTGAAAAGGACATTACATGAGTTGATGGCTTTTGAACTTTATTTCCCCCTAAATCCAACGGACATGCCAGCTTTCCTATCTTTACTTCTTTCCTTACATTGACGTAGGGAACATGATGGATGATTAGCCACCCACCATGTATCTCAATATCATAGCCCTCGTCCCTAAGCTGCTTCAGCTCAGGGTTAAGATTTATCAGTTGGTTTGACATCGAATTTCATCCCATTTTTAACGTGAACACTTTCATCTCGTACCATAGTACCTTCTGGATTTTCCTTGGGTCCTCTGTCATAACACACCGTGTAAATCTTATTTGGATTTTCATCATAACTACCAAAAGCCAGAATGACTAATTCTTTGAAAGAAATGATTTCTTTTTCCCAAGATTCCTGTTTAGCATTTACTAGCAAAGTAAATTTCCTTTTTCCAGAATAAAACTCCTCAATTTCTGGACGAGCTAGATTCACTTCTTTATCATCAGCAATTTCCTCGTCTTCCCAGGGTCGCTTGATGAGTAGATAAACTTTATCACTTGTGGGAATGTTACCTAATTGACGAATCTCTGCTCCAGTAATATACTGTTTAGACCATTCGTACTTTACCCCATTAATTTTAAATGGTAGGACGGGGAGCTTTTTGTCCTGTTCATTTTCGTTTGGATTTTTCATTTGAGACTTTTTTTAGTGAAAAAAAACTGAATTAAAATAAAATAATAAATTAACTGATATAACTTGGTACGATGCTTGCAAGCGATTTGATGACTATACCTAATTATATAACAAAGTTATAAATAAGTTTATAGAAAAAAAAGAAGGAACAAATATTTTTTTAAAAAAAATTTGGTTATTAGGAGTATTGTTTTTATATTTGCCTATGTATGAACAGCATAGTAATTCCCAATGCAAAAAAATATATATACTTATCTTACAAAGGGAGAACAAGTTTTATTATCTTCTCCGCAAAAGGTTCCACAATACCTTTTTGAAACTTGTTCTAAAGATTGCAAAGATTTCCCTTGCTTTGCAAAGTGTGCCTTGAATTGAGGCAATCAAAAAATCAACTTCGCTTCCAAAGTTGAAAATTCTACACAACAATCTTAAAATCTAAGTTAAAACACATGTTGGTTATATTACAGTAACCCTCAAAAAACTTAATCTTATGCAAATCATAGAAATTCCAAGAATTGCGAATGACAGACGTTCCTATGACCTGTCGCCTGGACAATTTATCTCTGAGAGGATGGAAATGATGGGTTGGAGTCAAGAGCAACTTGCTCAAGTGTTAGATATTACACCTAAATATCTTAATGATATTCTTAACCACAGAAAAGGTATGAATCCTGATCTGATTATTAAAATATCAGTTACATTGGGGCTATCGTACACCCAGTTGATGGCTATTAACCTCGAGTATGAATTACAAAACAATCAAGCATTAAAAAAGGAAAAAGAAGATGTAGAAAGAAAAGCTTTTATTGCTAATATGTTGCCATATCATGAGTTTGTAAAAAAAGGTTGGGTTACTAAAGCTTCCACATCTTCTGAAATGGAACAAAACCTGATTTCTTTTTACGAAATCAATAATTTTACAGATTTAGAAAATAAAATAAAAAATATACAAGAACGAAGAAATACATTGTCAGCACTAAGACAATCAAACACTCATAAAAGAGTGCCTAAAGAAGAATCATTAATTGCCTGGTTGGCTTCTGCCCAATTGTTTGCTAAAAAGCAAAAAACACCTAAGTATAATGTATTTAAGGCTCAAGAAATCCTTGATAATATTGCATCTTATACTACAGATGAAATTAAGGGTATAAAAAAATTCATTGATGCTTTGAATGGTGCTGGTATCAAATTTTTAATGTTACCTCATTTGCCTCAAACCTATGTGGATGGTGCAGCTTTACTTGACTCTTCTGATGATAGTCGCTTGATAGTATTCTCTGGTCGTTATGATAGGATAGACCATTTTTGGTTTACTGTAGCTCATGAACTTGTTCATATTATCAAACATCTAAATACTGAGGATTATTTTATAGCTGATAGTTTGGATAATGAAATATCACAACAAGAAGATAGAGAAAAAGAGGCAAATTCTATTGCTTCAGAAAAACTTCTTATTTATGATATCATCAAACTCTTTGAAGAAAAAGAACACCTACCACTTGAAAAAAGAGTTTTGGAATGTGCCATGGAATTACAGATTCATAAAGCTGTGGTAGCTGGTCTAATGGCTTTTCATTACAATAAAAATGTAGGATATAAGCCTATATCTTACCATCATTTATCCTTATTTAGTGGGAAGGTAAAAGAGTTTATTCCAAAAGAATATAAAAGATTAGAGCAAGAACAAAAAATAAAGAAAACTGAATAAAACAAAAAGCTCCTAATAGGAGCTTTTTTAATTGACGTTCAACAAAGTTTTAACTTGTTGTCATTGAATATTACGCTAATCTAATAAGCGTAACTACCATCAGGCTTTGTAAAAGCCTTTGCCACTTTGTCAGCTTCGGTTTGCTTTCCATCAAGAACTAGCCAGTCATAAGTTACACTTATAAGTCTATAAGTGCCTCTCCCGCCTTGGTAAAGCGTTCCATAACTAGTTGTGAATCCGTTTTGATTCAACAAATCTGCTAACTGTGGTATGGTCATAGAACTCTTAGATATACATAAAGAGCTCGCTATACTGAGAATAAAAATATATTTATTCATGACATAGAAACCTATATTTTTATTAAATAATTCCTAAAAATTCATTTATTTTAAATTATTCAATTTCTATATTACTGTAATCTTCGTAAATTCCAAACCTCCCTCATTGATTTAATATATTCCATTGCTTCCTTCTGAGCTTCCTTTTTAGATGCCCCCTCATCACGATATTTTTTTTTGAGCATTTTATTAAGTATTTCGTTCCATTTTTTATCAAAATCTAGATTAGGAACTTCAACTATAATACTGTTTGCCATCTTTTCTGAAACCTTGTCTGAAGCTTTGCCTGTTGCTAAATAAAATGCTCTTGATTGAATAATTCCATCTATAAGTAGATACTGGCTTGCTAATTCAAACTCAATACCAAACTCTAGCTTCATGGGTCGGATAACCTTAATATTCAGATATGCTAATTTCGGAGTAAAAATAGTTTTTTGTAATGACCATTGTAACTCTGTATCTCCAGGGTACACCTCTTTATGTAATTGAATTAACTCGTGAATTTCTTTATCGGTACCTGTATCAATAATGAGTGCAGGAATAAATCTCCCTTCACCAATAGTTTGAGATGATATACTACCATTCTCAACTATTTTATAGATTGGATAATAAACTTTTATTGTCCTTTTAATCATTGGTCCATTCTTTAATTATAGAGCATTCGGTTATTTGATGATTACCTTGTGTATCAATTACTTTGATAGAATATTTTTCTATTCTATATTCCAAGAAAATATTTTGAGGTTGTTCGAATAGCATCCATTTAGATTGAATACCTTTTTCTTCAATTCTTACATCATTTGGAAACGTTGAAATTTCTTCATGAGGTATTTCCTTTTTATATCTTTCATCATGCTGTACAATTACTCTTGCCACAGAATCGTCATCCCTTAAATATTCAATCTCTAATTCAGCTTTAAAAGAACTTTTACTGTCAGATTTATTAGTTATTGTAATATGAAAGAGTAAGTATCTTTTTTTATTTTTTGTATTCCACCTATAAGCATCTATTAAATACAAACTGAAATTAGCTTGTCTATCATTGTAATTTTTTTGTGCAAGATTAAGAGCTCTTTTTGCATAACCACGGCTTTTAAATGCAGAAAACGCTGAAATTAATGAAGCCAGAGTGGCTATAATAGTCAAGATAATTGCATATGATTGAATTGTTTGAATTGTATTCTGAAGTAGTATTAAAAATATTATCATTGTTTGGTAATTTAAGCATTCCAAGATAAAGAAAAATCTATTTTGATAATTTTATTTCACTACTATTGATGGTATATTTTTAAAATATTTGGGAAATAACTTTTAAAAAAAAGAATATAATCTTTCTGGATAGCTTTTTCTAATTGATTTAATCTCTCATCGAAATTTGATAAAAATTGATGCTTACTATTAAAAGCTACATCTACAAGAGATGAATCTGTCCGTTTTTTTAATTCATAGTCCTCAATAAGGCTTTCGTCTTCTTCTTCAAGGATAAAATTATTTTTAATTATCTGCAAATATTTATTTCTACCTTCTTCTTCTGGTTCAAGAAGTAAAGGTAAATAAAAACTAAATCTTAATTTTTTATAGCTCACATCATACCCTGAATATATCTTGGGAATTAGAAAGTTTTCTGTGTAAGAATTATTTAGTTCTAACTCTTTAAAAAAGAATTTTTCTTTGTTATTATCAACAATGATTTTGTCGAAGTCAATACAAGAGCATTCATAATCTATAGATGGTATTATTTCTGTTAATCTAGAAATAATACTTTTTCGGATAAAAAAATCTTCTAAATACAGTTTTACTTTCAACTCTGAACCATTAAGTGTAGGTATCTGACAAAATAAATTAAAACCTTTTGAAAATGTTTGCACAACGTGTCTATCAAAATATTCAACAAACTCTTGTTTTTGATGATTGACTAGTAAACATGCAAGCTCATAATTAGTATCACTAGAATTTGCTAAATCCAGCAAGTTTTGTTCTTCACAACTTAATATCTCCAGAGTATTCATAAAAGCATATTTTCTTTTTAGTTCTCATTGGTATTAGAAGGTGACTCCTGCTCTACTTCTTCTATTTTAGAATTTACTTGAGTTTCTTCTTTCTCTATGTCTAGGTTAATCATTATATTATTTTCAACAGGTATAATTTTTATGAAAATACTACCATCATCATTTGTCCATCCCCCATATGAATATTCTTGTCCTTCTTTTAGATAAATACTTTTTTGAAGTCTAAAAATACCACTATACTCGGGTTGATTCTTTATTATTTTATTAGTTTCTTTTCGTAGAGAAAATTTAAACGTATCATTTTTTTCTGGCGTATTAACTTGTATAAAGAGTGCAGGTAATGCCTCTTGAAGTTCTGTTTTAAGGTCATTATGAAAATGAAAGTGTTTTACCTTTTTATCAATACTCTCCCAAACTTGTTGTCCATAGTTACTTTTGTGGGGTGCACCTTTAAATAAATAATTATAAATATCGTTTTTGTTACCATTGAGCTCACAAATTACAACCAATGTTTCAAGCACAATATCATCTAACTGTAACCATTTTTTCATTTTAAAAGCTGTTTCAAGCTCACTAAAATTTTCAGCTAATGTGTTATTATTTACATTTTCCATGATGTTTAGAATATTTAAGAGGATGATTTAAAAAATATATTTTCACTCATCTTTATTAGTTTTCATAATCTTTGATAAATTGCCCAACAAGTCAAATAAAACAGTCTTTTCCTTTTCTGCTTTCTCTAATGCTTCTTGGAGCTTTTGCACCTCTTCACTATTGGTAGGAGCTTTTTTATTAGCTATAATCAATATTGGATCGTCTTTATCTAAGAACATTTTGCCCTCACCCAGTAGAAGCCAGTAAGGGTTTATTTCTCTATATGCTGCTAAAATGCTTGCTATAACATCAAAATTAGGACGATGTATATTTTTTTCTATGTGGCTAATTGTGGCAGATTGTATGCCTAACTTTTCACCAAATTGTTTTTGGCTTAATTCAAAGTATCGTCTAATCATAGAAATTCTGTGATTTACAGTAATTTCCTCTATTTTTCTTACCATTACAATAATATTATATTGAACAAATATAATTGATTTAATCAAATTAATTATATTTTATTTCTAAGTAAAATGGTGCATCAATATTTATAATACACAAACTATCATAAAATTTCAATTTTTGTATGGATAAGATGGTGATTTTTGGGAATGAATTTGCTCTGGAGTCTCAATATCATACTTTTTAAACAAGCGAATTCTTATATTCTGGTCATCTCTATCATGGGGATTACTGTAAAAGTAATTTTGCTTCATTAACCCAAATAGAAATTTATCTCTATCCTCTTCATGAACAAAATCAGAAAAAAAATCTTTTAGCCTTGTTTTTATTTTAATATATTTCATAAGAAATTCAGCAGGCTTGAAAGCTGGTGCATCTGAAATAATTTTCGAATTATTCGAAGGGCATTGCATACTTGCTGGATTTTAACGTGTCATACATTTTTCTATCGCTTTGACAGCAAATAGGTTTGTCTTTATATTTTCCATCAGGGTTGTTTGGCTCATGATGCTCCATCCTACCTATAAAGGAAATCATAAAATTCTTTATGGTATTCCACGTCAAAAGAGCTTTTTCTAATGATTTTTTGATTCTTTTGAATAAAGTATGCCCTATATTTCCTTTCTTTTCAAGACTTGCCTTCATATGTTTCCTATAAGCCTCTGGAAAATATCCCAAATAAAGACTGGCAACAGTTCTGGTATCTTCTGGCTGGGGAAACAATTGGCAATAGTTTAAAAACAGCCTTCTATCTGAAAATAATTGTTTTCTTGTTGGTTTGCAGAAATTCCACCTGCTTCTGATATAATTCTTGTATGGATTGGGAGAAAGGGGTTTCATAATACTTGACTTTTCTTGTAATTTTCTCAAGATTTTTATCTAATTCCTCTTGACGTTAAGACTTAGAGTGCTGTTTTATGATACTTGAATTTACCTTGTAAGCCTTTATTTCAATCCATATAACTCTTATACCCATGAATATAGCTATCGCATTGGTGAAAACACTTATATGTCTTAGTGTTGTTGTGAGCTTATCCTCCGTTGGACACAATATGCTTAATGCCATTATGATGCAAACTGAAATAATGACTAAGAAGTGCGTCAATAGGCTCTTATAGAGGTTTAACATTTTCTTTTTTTGATAATTATTTTTTTCGATTATTTTCATAAAATAAATTATTCAGGATTAATTTTAAAATCTATTTCATTAAATTCTTTATTAAATTAAGGAAAGAGCTTCTTTTTTGATTCTATCAAAATTCTCATCCAATTCTTTTTGAGAGATGAGTTCCTGTGTATCTTGTGTAGTATTGCTTGAAGCCAAGGCAAGTTGCTCATGTTCATCTAAAATAATCTTATCAAAGATTACACTATCAGTTGTCTTTACCCAAAACTTTCCTATTGGGCTTTCCGTAATATCCTCATGAAGTATGGTTACTCCACGCCAATTTGAAATTTCAATTATGTGGTCAATAAATTCTTGGTTAAATTCCTGCCCCAAAAAGAGATTTCCAAGATGGGATAGCCCTAAAGTATCGTGATAATCCCCCCTTGCCACAACAGCTCCATTATGACGAAACACCATTGCCTCTTGTAAATTTGATAATACAGAAGACAGATTCCTTATCCCATCTATTATAAGACTGTATGGTAGTTTATCCATAAAAGTTGCTTGAGTAGCTGCTACAGAGATAATAAAAGATGAATATTTCTGCTTTATTTCATCGTTCAAATCATCCTTTAAAAATATCCATTTAGGGCTAGATGGATTGTTGAAGTCTAAAATAAAATCCTCACCAGAAAGAATCCAGAATAATTCTTTTGATAATGATTTAGCCAAATTAGTTTGTAATTCACCTATTACACTTATTGATGGTCCAGCCCCTAAACCTGATAACCTCATAGCACACCACGGATTTTTATTAAGCATAAGAATTATGTCATAAGGATTACCATATACGACTAAACTCCAAAGATGAGGTAAGGTGCAATACTCTGGATATTCTTCTCTTAAATACCAAATAATAGCTGACAAGTAAGCATCATATTGAACCTTACTAAAATGATTATCCTCTTCACAAAGAAAGATATTCAAAAGAAGTTCTGTATATCTGTTAGCAACTCCCGTTTGTCGAATTTGAGATGGGTGAAGCGGGTTAAAACGAAGCATGTCCAGAGTTAATTGTCGAAAATTAATTTCATAAAATTCTGATTTCTGGCTATCTATATGACTCCAAAACAATGGATTATTATAATTATCACTGGATTCATACACCAATCCAGTAAATTTTTGTTGTATCATCTGCATAATCAATGAACCTATCAGTGCTTTAGATTTTCCAGTTCCAAATATGCCTATATTTCTAAATGGGTTTTCGACATTGATATATCCATTCTCTGTTTTAAAGTGTAGAGAAATTTGTCTTTCTTCTTTCACAGGATTGCCAGAATCATCAACTCCTATTACAACTTTTTTCCTAAAAAATTTTTGCTCATCTTCAGCAAATGAATTTTCCTTTTTTTTATCTGAAAATGTTTTTTGTTTCCAGTTGAATATATTTTTTAAAAATAGCATGCCTTTATAAATTTTGGGTTAGTGTTTGTTAAAGATGTTTTGTGTATCAACTTATTTTTTAGAATTTACCATAATTTTCAAATCAGAAAATTCTTTACTTAAAAACTTTCAACTATGGAAAATTTTTGGTATTGCTTTACTTCTGCCTATACTTGGTAGATTTTCTAAGTCAGGAATAGTATGTGGTAAGGCAAACAAAACTATTTTTTTTGGTGCTTCTGGAGCATTTTTAGATTTATTTAAAGGAGACATCATTTTTTGTATTTGTTATAAAAGTAAGGTGGTTTTTACTATATCCTTATTAAATTAAGGAGAGAGCTTCTTTTTTGATTCTATCAAAATTCTCATCCAATTCACTTTTTATAATGAGATTATCACTGTTTTGGGAAGAGTCTTTCATCTCCAATTGATCATACTCATCCAAAACAATTTGGTCGAAACTTATATTTTTAGAAGTTTTTACCCAAAATTTTCCTTGTTGACAATTATAGATGTCTTCAGGTAAGATAGTTATACCCTTATTTTTTGAATATTCAGTAATATAATTAATGGCCTCAGTTTCTGTCAAGAATTCTCCTCCCCAAAAAATATTTTCTAAAAACAGCTTTTTATCTTGTTTTTCTAGATTAAGTTCTATAGAACGGTAATAGCCACCTATTACTAAAGCAATATTATTGTTGTTATATACTACTTGATGTAAGTCTTGCAATACAGGAGCAACAAACCCGATTTCATCTAATATGATTGCACTTGGCATGCCAAGTGTAGTTGCTGTTTCAGCGGCAATAGATATCGCAAAATTTGTATTTGCAGTAGGTCTGTCTTTAAAAAGCAACCACTTGGGTTTTTGAGGATTATTAAAATCAAGTATGAAGTCTTCTCCAGAAAGTGTCCAAAAAGCTTCTTTGTTAATCATTTTTTCTACCATTACCTTTAGAGCACCCACAACTCCTGCCATCATTTCATACATTTCTTTATTGATAGATAGCAATAGATTATGCACTAATGCAAAACATTCCTCATTTTGCCCAAGCTTTTGAATAATTTTCTCAGCATCACCATGCTTTATAATGCTTAATAAATGCGGCAAAGTGCAATATTGCGGATGATGTTGTTTTAAATACCAAATAATGCTGGCAAGATAGTCTCTACGACTTTCAGAAAAGTAATCTTTATTATTTCCTTCAGAAGATGAAGCATTCAAGATAAAAGTAGCATAACGTAGAGCCACATTTAAATTAGTTATTTTACTTGGATGTAAAGGATTGAAACGGACGCTATTATAGGTTGCTTTTTCAAAACTTATTTCATAAAAATCAAATCCTTGACTATTTATGGAGGTTTTCATAGCAGAGCTATATTGCCCTCTGATATCATGCACAAGGCCTGTGAATCCGTTTCGTATCATTTGTATGATTGATGGTCTGATAACAGATATAGATTTACCAGCTCCAGGTCCGCCGAAAACACCTATCCCATTGAAAGGGTTATCTATGTTAATATACCCATTTTGTGTTTTAAAGTGTAAGGAGATATTTTTCTCTTCCTGAATAGGGTTACCAGAATCATCAACTCCTATTACAATTTTTTTCTTAGAAAATATTTGCTCATTTTCAGCAAATGAATTTTCATTCGAAGTAGCCGTCTCTTTTGAGTTAAATATATTTTTAAAGAATCCCATAAATTTTAAAATTAGGTTAGGTTAATATTTATAATTAATTAAGTTACAAGCGTTTTATCTTTTGTCTTGGAATTTTTAACCTTGCATGAGAATATCATTTTTATAATTTCTACACAAGTCTATAATTTAAAAAACTATTTATTAATTCAATAGGATTTGATAAAAAAGTCTTTTTTTGAAAAATCTTTTTTCCTTCTGAAGTAAATTCAATGTAGTGATCAATGTACATCAAAAGCATTGAATAACTCGCATTTGTTTCTTTTGAGTTATATCTAAGTAAAAATTGATTATTAGGGTAATTTAGTAAAATCTCTCTCCACGTATTGACTCCCTCACCCTCATTCCTGAGAAATTCTTTTAAAGCCACTTTCAACTCTTCAGAATTCGTTTTATCATTGGAGAAATATTTTATAATATTTAAAGCTATGCGTCTTGCTTCAAATTCAAGTAGCTCATTCAACTGTTCAACAGTCATTTTTCTTTCGATATGGTTGTATAATTCATCTTTAAAAGAAGAAGATTTTTGATACTTTTGATATTGTCTCCACAAACTATAATAACTAATCATAGCCGTTATAGATGACATTACGACAGAATTTAATATAATACTCTTAACCGTGAAGTCAAATTTGGTAGGATTGAAAATATCTGTCACCAAGTCAATATTAACAATGATGTTAATTATAACACCCATAAATGTAAATAATCTTTTATCTGTTTGTCTGCTATTTTGTAAGTCAAGCATAAAGAAAAGGTCATCTCGTGCTTTTTTCATAAAAAAATGAAGGTATATTCTAAAAAAAATTTCTTCAATAACCATCATCATTTTTATAATCGTGTAGGTGAATAATATTGAAAAACCTACATTTTTAAAAATTTCTAAGAATTGTTCCATGGTCTATTTTTTTAAATAATTTTTCGGGTTAGTCTAGTCCTATGATAGAACGTTTTTCGTGAGGGAAAAGATTTATAATATCGCCCAAACTTGGAGCTTCCTTTGTTCCCAAATATTCCTCTACCAGCCCATCTCTAAAAGCAAGTTCATGTGTAAAGACAGGGCGACCAAGTACATCCTCAAGACTCTTATGAAAATGCTCAAAATCCATACAAAGATATTCTTGAAACAATTGAAATCTCACTACTTCTTCAGATGTCCACATTTTCCATATACCATCCTTTGCCATCATTAATGATTGTTCTTGAGTGAGTTGCTTTTCAGCCCACTTCTTTTTTTCAGATGCATCCATATTCTTTAGTTTTTAAATGTTCTTTTTATTAATCCTTCTTTGCATGATAAATTCCATTTTACCTTGGCAAAATTTTGAATATTGTTTGTCTCCTAATAATTCTTTTATTTCATCAGGGGTAATAAAACCATGTAAATTGAATGTTTTAGAAGTTTGATATTTCCAATTTAAAACCAAATATTTGTCTTTAAATTTAAATTTCTCAAAAGAAGAAATATCTTGATTGGCTTTTAGGTCCAACTCAGAAATTAATTCAATATAATACACAATGTTCTTCAAAGGCTTTTTATTTCTCTTTACACCTTTATTTGCATGTTCTTTCATGTAAGTTAAGTTTTAATAAAACTTTTTATTAAGCTAACCATTTAGTGATTTTAGGTTTTAAATCTTTAAATTGCATCTCTGCTAAAGCTTCTGAAGCATCTTCTAAAAAATCAAAACTCCATATTTTTTTGATTTTATAAAAGTAAGGTGCTTTTTATTATATCCTTATTAAATTAAGGAAAGAGCTTCTTTTTTGATTCTATCAAAATCCTCATCCAATGCTTTTTCTGGAATAATTTCCTTAACCTTTTCTCGAATGTATGTAGTAACTCCAGCTACCAATTGATACATCTCTGCCTTAATTACTAGGGATAAAGTATCAACTAATACTAAACAATCTTCCTTTTCTTCGAGTTTTTGAATAATCTTATTAATATCACCATATTTTATAATGCTTAATAAGTGCGATAAAGTGCAATATTGTGGATAATACTTACTTAAATACCAAATAATACTTGTAACATACTTTTTCCCTTCTCGAGAGAAAAAATCCTCATCCTCCTCGTTTCCTGATTCATTCAATATAACAATAGCATAATGAGTAGCTATAATTAAATCAGGTATTTTACTTGGATCTAAAGGGTTGAAACGAGTAGTAGTAGTTTCTTTTAAATTAGCTATTTTAGGCTTTAAGTTATCTTTAGATTGTATCTCTGCTAAAGCTTCCGAAGCATCTTCTAAAAAATCAAAACTCTTTATTTTTTGATAAGAGATTTCCTTTTTAAACCAAGGTTTACCAAACAAAGAATAAAAAATGAACCTTTTTTCAATAAGAGTGTACTTTTCATTTATTCCGTCTTCACTTACTGGAATAACTTCAAATATGGATTCGTATTTGACAGTTTTCTCTTCTATAAAAATTCCTATAGAAAATCCAATTATAATAAACATCATTACAGTAATCAGCATCATAAATGTTTCTGTGACTTTCTTTGTATCAGAATATGAAATTATTTGAGTAATATCGTCTTTTCCAACCACAAGGCCTCCAAATATTGTACAGCCTATGATAACATTAATCATTCTTGCTCTAGCCATTTCCGAATTACCTTCTATAAAGTCTCTGAAAGACAAGAAGCCACCATATAAACAAGATATTACAAAGCCTACTAATGCAATATCTAAAAAGAAGTTCACCATAGATTTAACAAAAATGGAGTTTACTGTATGTGCCGTAGGCTCTACTAATTGTAATAGAATAAGAAATTGCATAACTTTTAGATTTTAGGTTGGGTTAGTGTTTATTAAATTTTATAATTACTTCTACTTTGTCCGTTTATCTTCCATAGTTTTTGTATTTATAATAGCTTGATATAGCGTTTTAAAGCATTTATTTTTGTTAATATTGTCCCTTCTTCAGAAACTTGTTCCCTCCTTTCTAAATCCTTGATAATTGAATAATAGTCTTTATATTTTTGAGCTATTTTCATATTTTTGTCAAGTAGGCTCCAAGACATTCCTATGCTGCCTCGAATATCTTCATAGGCTAATGCTTCCACTAAAGTAAACATTTCAGGGGCATCTGAACCAAAATGTTCTTTGAATTCTTGTGGATAATTTCTAATCAAAGTTACTCCCAAGGCAATGTTAGCTGCATTACCACTTTCCACTAATTTCAAGGAATTAGAAAAATTTAGCATACTCTATATGATTGATATAATGTTTTTGTAGAGAGCATTGATATTTTCTTCAGAATACTCCTTAAAATCGAAATTTTCATTACAGATTTGTCCAAAAATAGTAAGATTATCTCCATCAATTTTACAAATTCCATAATCATAAACATGATGTCTGAGAATAATTAGCCCTATTTTAATGTAATCAATAACGTTTTGACTCCTCTCATGAATCATTGACCAGGCTAACCTGTTGTTTGATAAATCCTGAGAGAGTGCTAATTCTGCAATTTTTTGAAACTCTATGGAGTCATCATTTTTTATAAGATTTGTTTCTAAATGGGTTCACCTTTGCCACTTGGTCCCACAACATGATTTTTTGAAAAGTCTAAATTAAATTTCATAGTTTTTTATATTTAAGATGATGAAATGATATTAACAGGTATCTGCTTAAAATAGATATTTTCTTTTTGAAGTTTCTCAACCCATTCCTCTAAATCATCAGGATATAGGTTTTGAAGTTTTATTTGCCATTGATTTATTTCAAAGGGGGCATAAGGATAGATTTTCTTAGATTCATAATATTCTATCCACATTTTTACATTTTCTATATCTAAATTTTGGGTGATGTACCCCAAAAACCACTCCAAAACTTCTTTTTGATATTCTTGATTTTTTTCATCAAAATTATCCTCCTCGACATAAGCGTAGGTACCCTCTTTTTTATCAAAGTCATCCCAAATATTAATAGTTATTTTGCTCATAAATTTCCTTTAAATTTAATAGAGTATAAAAATAATGCTTATTGATATAAAATAAAAGCAATAAAAAGCTAATTTCTTATGCTCAGGCATATATATACATATATATAATAACAATAATTTATAGATTATAAGGGTAGCAATAATCAGGCTTGTAAGAAGAGGCAAAGAATAAATCTTTGTAAGAAAAAGCAACAAAACAATAGCTAAATCTATAGTAAATAGATAATATTTCTTTAAAAGTACCATAATAATCAGATTTTTAGATTTTCTTGTTAGAAATATAATTCCAACACTTTACAAATTGTTTTTTTATCCATTTATACAACTCATCCAAAACCTGCATTCCCCAAAACAATGATACAACGAAAGCCTTTGGTAAAGGGGTTTTATCATTAATTTCTTGAACAAACCAGATAAAAGCAATAAAAAGATAAAAAGAAAGGTATGCATTCATGATTAATTTAATTTTTCGTTAAAAACATCATTGTCTTTTGCTTCTGCTCCCCAAGCTGTGATTACAAGATAATATCTTTTTTCCTTAAATAAAACAGGTTTTAAAATGATAGGATCCTTAATAGGGTTGGGATTTCCATAATTGATAAGAAGATATTTATCATAAGACCTACTACCATACCTTTCTGCATAAAGCTCATGTTTATCTGTATAAAAAATACTTCCTTCAGGTTTGTCTGAGTACTTTAAAAAGTTGAGAAATTGCTTATCATTGGGGTTGTATCTGTAGTCAGATTCATTATAATAATAAGCTCTTGCAAAATCATGTTGTGGGGCAACTATTTTAAATGGATTTTTGAAAGCTAAAAAATTATATTTATTTGTACATCTATTGTTAAATTCTAAAAGCTCTTCTATTTTTTTCATAATAGTAAATCTATTCCCAAAAGTATAATTATATCGTCCATGAATTTCAATCTCATGCCTTATTTCTCTATTATCAATGTATGATACATATTGATATACATCATCTTCAGATAAGTGATTATATCTATTTACAAATTTTTCTATTTCTTGTAAATTTTTATCAGGTACATTTCCTTGGTAAAAATTTACATCACCACAAAAGAGAGTGTATTTTTTACAGAGGTTCTGCACTCCATCCTCATTGATTAGCTTGTATTCTGGGTATCTTACATAAAAATATTCGTATGCTTTTCTGTACTCTTGAATTTTGCTATTCTCCAGCAAAAAGTTAAGTTCTTTGTTTTTTACTTGGTGAGCTTCTATTACCTCTTCTGATTGACTGAAACCTAACTCTTGCATTCTTTTTGCTTTTTCTAATATTTTTTCATTACTCATTAAACTATGTTCCTCGGTGTAAGTACCTATGATATTCTTGGTGTAATCACTGAAGTCCCTATGAATTTGTTCAACTAGCAAGTTATTCTCATTTTGTATCACAACTTCATATTTATCAATAGTTTCATAACTATTAGGCTGCTTGGTATTTGGTTTTCTGAAAATATTAGACCAATTCATAATTTTTTATTTAGGTAAATGACGATATAGAAGTATTTGGGAAAGAAAATAGCCTTATGAGGCTATTTTCCTGTTTTTTACTGGATGCTCCCAAACTACTCTACCATCTGATAAACAAGTATATAAATCCATTAGGGTTGGTGTTTCATGAAGCCCAAACATTCCAATTCTAACAAGCCTTTGGCTTTCACTTGCTTGTTTTCTGTCCCAAGAATTTAAAAAATAATCTACTTCTGATGAAGTAAGTAAAACAGCTTGCTCTTCGGCGTTTTTCATGCCCAGTACGTTTTTAAATTCACTTCCTGCATGAAACCAATAGTATAAAATACTATCATTTTCAAACAAAGATTCTAAATCTTTCACTATTGGGTATAAAGGTTCTAAATCTTTAATTAGATGGGCGTATTGTAGGTATTTGTCAGCTAATTCTTTGTATTCTTCTAACCACTCATTTTCTAAATATTCTTTGTCTTCATCTTTTACCCACAAGTCTTCATTTATTCCAAAGATGGTAGCACTATTCAACTTATTTTCGTGGAAACATCTCCAACCTTCCTTTTTCTTATCTTCGGTAGTTAAATCATAGTATCTGATATACTCCATTCCTGCCCCTCTGGTGTCTGTTCCACCTGTACATATTCCATATTGTTCAAACCTTGTGGCTATTCTCACGTTTTCATCACCATCAACTTTCGTATAGCATATTTCAATTTTTAGAGGCAATGCACTCAACGCATAAAATGTATCTCTGGCAATGTTGGGAATATGAATTTCTTCTTGATTAAAATGTTTGCAATAGAAGTACACAGAATAAGCTAATAATTTTACCTTTTCCTCTGCATCAAGAATTCCATCACTTTGAATTGTTCTTGGAATAGCTAAGGTGGCGAATTGATTGATAGATACCATAATGATAAGATTAAAAGTGAATAATGATTAACTGAATTATTATAAAACAAATATAACAAAAAAAATAATATAAAACAAATTTTAATTATATTATTTGAAATAATTTTTTAAAAAGAAAAAGCCCTATTGAAATAAATAGGGCCTCAAATTTTATTTTTAAAAGCTCTTCTATGTTATTGAATTTTTTTAAGAATCTGCAAAGTTAAGGGGTGTTTTTCTCCTAAGCGAATTTTATAAATTTTATGTGCTTTGATGTAGTAAATTTTAGCATCTTCTATTTTACCTATGTTTTCAAGAAAAACTCCATAGTTAAAAAACAAAGTACCTTCTGTAGTATGTTCTTGGTATTTCTTTTGTTCTTGAAAATATTCAAATGTTTGCCTATAATGTTCTTCTGCAATATTATAATATTCACTTTTCTTACAATCACGATAAATGTTTGCTAAATTCATTAAGGACATTGCATAGCGGATGTCATTAATTCCATAAAGCTTTTTGGATTGCTCTACTGCATCTTTTCCATATTGAATGGCTTCATGTTCATAACCATCTTTTTGATATTGAAAAGCTAATTTAGATAATTCTTCTACTGTTTGTCCAAAAATATTACAGTTGAAAAACAAACAACCAATTAAGAAAAGTAGCCTATTCATATTTTAAAACTTTAAAGATTTCCATTTTTGTATTACTTTTTATTTTTATGAAATAACTTCCTTTTGGATAATGAGAAGTATTAAAAATAACCTGGTTGTTGTCGTTATTAGAAACAAGTACCTTCTTTTCTTCTACGATAGCTCCTACGGCATTTAATATGATTATATCAAACTCACTATTTTTTGATGCTTGATATGATAAATTAACCTTTATTTCTTTTGTGAACGGATTAGGATATATTTCTATTCGAGTTAATTCATAATCACAAGACAAAATATTTGAATTAACTTCTTTGTTATCCATCTTGGCTACAATTCTGTAATATGAAATACCAGGCAATGGAGCATCTTCAAATTGAATTGAATTTCCATTTATACCTGAACCTGATACAGCAGAAATAGTTTGCATTTCTTTTGGACTTGTACCTTTCTGAATATAATATATGCCATTTTTATAAATATGATTCCAATTGAGTTGCACATTATCTTTATTCCTTTTAATGTTGAAATTAAGAGGATTTGCAGAAAGTGGGGTACAATCAGGTATTGTAAGTCCCTTACCACTGTTTCCAAAGTTAAAATACCCTTGGTTTCCTGCCGTCGCACCATTTTGAGGGAAAGTTGTTAAAGAGTTGCTCAAAGATATTCCAGCGATTCCTCCTGAAACATTCTGGGTGGGCATGGCAAAGCTTTTGACATAACCATACACCGTTCCACCGCTACCACCTCCACCAGAGCCAAAACTACTATCAAAAGCAGCATCACTACTATTGCCTCCTTGTCCTCCTGTTAATACTAGATTTAATGCGTCCTGTATAACAGTGCCATCTTGGGGGTTAGCAGATGTGATGAAGATGCTACCACCACCTCCACCGCCTCCACCAGAGATATTCGTAGATTCTCCATTGTTTCCTGCCACATTAATAGCACCTGTGCCTTGTATTGTTTCGGCTAAAAGAAAAACTAATCCACCACCATTTCCTCCTCTGCCTCCAAATGTGGCATTATTACTGCTACCGCCACCACCACCTCCTCCAAGAAATAGCTTAGCCGTGTAATGGTCAGAGCTTGTAGAATATAGCAAAGGTCTTCCCCCTCTACCTCCATTATTTCTCCTACAATCTCCTCCCCAGGTACAATTGCCTGGACCTATTGTAGTAGGGTCAGTAAGATTCGTAGAACGATTATAACCGCCTCTACCACCTCCAATGGATGACCCTGAAGCAGCTTCGGGGTCAAGACTCCAAGCTGCGTGGGAATCAAATACACCTCTTCCTGAGTATGTATTAATATTAAACAAAGTAATATCATATCCATTTGCTCCTCCACCTCCACCAGAGCCAGAACTATTTCCACCCCCTCCTCCGTTGGCAATTGCTCCTCGACCATACTGATAACCTTGTGTACCTGCATACGTAGGTGTAGAGGCTATTCCTTCGCCTTTTTCACCACCTAAAGCAGAATTGTTTGAATAATAAGTAAGGACGTTATTTGTCACATTGTTTCGAGTACCTGTTCCTCCTCGAAATCCAAGACCTTTTGCATTAATCTCCCCATTTAAAACTATTGTATTTGCCCTGATTGCAACAATTCCACCTTTCCTTCCATCCCATGAGAGACCTGTAACACTTGCCCCTGGTTCAATTGTTAGAACATCATATTGGGGTACTTTGATAATTTGTGTTACTGAAGGGCCTCTTCCTATTGTAGCGAAAGCTTGTCCAACAGGACAAGTGAGCGTTATTTGATTACCTGTCGCACTCTCAACGTAAAAAAGTTTATAACTTCCTACATTACCAAGAGCAACATAGCTTAGAATATTACCAAAGCTCGCCTGGTTTCGGGTATCAATGTCACATCCTTGGGTTTGTGTAATAAGAAGCAAATCTCCTTTCGATAAAGTCAATGCTGAGGTTGTGTTTAACACTACATCAGTTGGAAAGGCATCAGTTGCCAGAGTTGTGTATTCATTGAGAATTACATTTGTGGAATTGATTGTAATGCTTCCATCTTTTCCAGCTTGGGCATGGATATGCCCATAGGGGATTATCCCCATCAGTAGTAGGGTAAGTAAAAATTTCATTTGGGTATTTCATTTGGGTTAGTGTTGCACAAATATACAATAGTATTTTAAAATACTAAAATACTATTATGTCATTTTAAGAGATGAGTCAAATAGATGTGAGCTTATAAAAGAAAAATGCCCCACGTTTGGGGCATACGTACCTTTAAACAAGTACTTTTGAACACTATGCGAACGCAAAATAGGATAAATAAGCTAAAAAAACAAGCATTTCAATACTAATCATCGTATTTGTATAATAATATGGATATTCCAAATTTTTCATTTTTATCAGATTTTGGAAAATTTGTAATTAATTCATTTCTCAATAGTATAGTATAAAAAAACTGGTTCATTTTATTGGTATATTTTTTATTGTTTTCGCAATTCTGCATTTTCCTTTTCTAACTCCTCCATCCTTATAGCATTTCGCATCCCCTCACAAGAACAGCTTTTTACTATATCAGAATATACAATAGATATACCGTTTCCGAACATTTTACCGCAAAATCCACATTTTAAATAATTGCCGACTGATTCTATTTTAACATAATAATTCATAATATTTTCCATATTCTTAATTATTAGATTTAAGTTGATAAAGAAAATTTTGCATGACAAGTGGAAATGTTAATATGTAGATACACTCTACAAATTCTAAGTTTTTCAAATAACTACTGGCAATAACCAAACTTAAACCCAAAAGCAGAGGTTTAGTTTTCGGATTTCTAACTAAGAAATTTTTAATAATTCCAGCAAATTCAATACAAATATATGCAGTTTCAATAATAGCTATCAAAAAACCTGCTGCTGAAAAACAACACCCTGCAAAACATAGTGCCCAATAAGTTACCCATTCAATAACAAAGAATATATCATTGGATTGAAAATTTCCATTTACTGATTGCATGATACCTAAATACCATTCAAAGCAACAATATCCTACTAACAGGAATATTAAACCTACTCTGGAATCTTTGGGTTTACCAAGAACATAACTATCCATGATTATTCTGTAAGATACCACAGAAAGAATACAAGCTAAGATTATATAAAATAGACAAAGCATATAATTTAAAATTAAATGTAGAAGGTATTATTAACTTTGGTCATCCTTGTCTTCACTTTTCTCTTGAATGAAATTATGTTGATTTCTAGTAAATTGATAAATGGATAATAAATATCCTAATGAAAATCCAAAAGAGAGCCAAGTAAATGGTGATATAGAATTCCAAGGGATGCTTGATAATGATTTCCATATTACTTCAGGATTCATTACTGCTTTTGTTATTTCTTCTGAGAAGATGTATACACTAAAAAATATTGCTATTTCAAAAAATGTGATAAGTATTCTTCTTTTAAAAAGATATAATTCGCCATCCATAAAAATCCAGTAGGAAATCCATATACTGTATAGGCATTTTATTAAAAATATTACTGATACAATAATTAAAATGATGTTTACCATATTTGATAGGGGTTAGTGTTTGATAAATATACTATTTTTTTAAACTATACATGCGTTTCCAAGCATATATTTTAATTTGATAATTACAATATTGATTCTATGTGATAAATCCTAAAAACTACCTTTTATAAGTGATTATTTTTTTAGGATTGGTTTATAATGGTTTGGACGTATGATTTTGTTCATTCTCCACCATGATAACCTCTAATATTTCTTCTATTGTCGAATCTCTAAAAGTTGTTTGTGATGCTTTATGTACTTTGGTATATTCGTCGTCTTTTGATAAAATAAATAAATTTAGTTCATTAATAGACTGAATAATAAAAGGGCTATTTGTTGTTATAATGAATTGAGTTGCAGGAAAAAGTTTTGTAAGGTACCCTGCAATCTTTTTTTGCCAACTTGGATGTAAATGCAACTCTAATTCGTCTATAAGTAATATTGCAGGTTCTGATAATGGATTTGGTGAGTCTGGATATTTTTCAAACATTTTTTTACAAAAATTTATTATCCAAGATAGCATGGTCTGATAACCATGTCCCAACTTATTTGATTTATGCCATTCATTATTAATTTGAAATAAAATATAATTTTCAAAAGATTCTGAAGATTCAAACTTAAAATCTTTTATTTCTGGAAATATTCCACTTTGGATGAGTTCTTTTATTTTATCTAAATTTTCCGTAGCTTTTTTTTTATTGTTTTTACTGGCGTAGTCTAGTTGTAGTAACCATTCTTCCACTTCAAACACTCCAAAAAGACTTTTTCTTGTTACATTACAATTATAAATCATTATATTTTTCAAAATACGGTTATTATTACTGGAGCTGCATTTCCAATCATTTTTTTGCTTTTCTATGAATGGGTTTATTGTATCATTGTATTCTGCATAAAAAATGTCAGCTTCTATTTTCGGTACAAGGTCGTTAAGGTCATCAATAGCCGTCAAAACATTTGTTTTACCTGTATTATTGTTTCCTGCAATTACAGTCCATTGAATAAGTTTGTTATCGTTAATCAAACCAAAATAGCTTTCTTCTTTAAAATATGAGCAGTCTTTTAAATAAAACTTGCTAAGGTATATTGCACGTTTACTTTCCATAATATTGTGTGTGGGTTAGTGTTTGGTAAATATATTATTTTTTTTAAAATTTATATGTTACAATTGTTCTTTATTGCATTTGTTAATATATGAGTCTATACCACTCAAAATCAGGAGAGTCCCATTTATTTTTAGATATTTGAAAGAGTTTTTTATTAGTCCAATTTATATCTGAAAAAACATATCTGGCTACTCCTTCTAAATTTTCTGAATCATTTTTTAATGGATACCACTGACACACCAGGTTAATGGGTATGTTATTCTGAAAATAACGAATAAGAATCAAACACTCTTTTTCAGGCAATCCAAATTGATGGATATTTAGCCAATATGGGACCTCTGTGGCACTTAATAACTCCATTAATGAAATTATTTCATTATCATTGTGGCAAAGTTCTATCATCCCTAAGATTTGTAACTTATCAAATCTTCCGTATGGCTTGAACCATTTATCCAGAAATTTCACCCATAGTTTTGTATCAGCAGTAATCATTCCTCCTGATTTATCTTCAGGATGTTTGGAGCCTGAAGATAAATCAAAATTTAGCGGAAGTTCATCTATTGGCGTTTTGGAACTTGATAACTCAAAAGGAGTTTTATTTGAAAACTTTTCTAATTTTTCTCTGTAGTCCATTGTCCTGTTATTTATTTAGAGAAAGGTTGTATATCTTTTTGATTAATTTGTTCAGTTTTGTTTTTTATTGCTTGCAAAGCTGCTCTTTTAACGACTGAGACAATCCCTCCGATTGTTCCTTCACCCATCGCAAGTATGGTTTTTGCAATATCGGGACTTGCCAAATCAGAAGCATTTTTCAGGGGTAAGATGTTTTCTAAAGAAGTTAATAACTCTAAATAATCTTGGTTATACTGCCATTTGGGAAGTTCTACCAGTTCAAATTGCTTGGCAGATTCCTTATCCATTTTTATCATTTCAAAGTCCTTTTTGCCACCAGCAAAAACAAATGATATTTGGCATATCTCATTCAAAAAACGAATAATATCGAAAAACTCAATTATTCTGGGCATGGGCATGGTTTCCATATCAAATCCATCTATTAAAATCATTTTAGTTTTTATCTGTTTGAGTATACGATACACTTGATTCTTTTTCTTTTCAACATTGTCATTCTTTTTGTATGGTGCATTCATTTTCCACAACATTGCATCTAAGAACTTCTTATTACTTAGTGTGGATTTAATTTGAATATGGATCACTGGTGCCCTGAGCAAAGAATCTTCATTTCTAATATAAGCTTGATGTTGTTCTTGAAATTCTTTTAAAATAGAATTCTTTCCATTGTTAGACTCTCCTTCAATAAATAAATAGGGCTTATTTGTAATGGATGTATTATTTAACAAATCTTTCATTTTATCCAGAATATTATTGGCAACAGAATAATTTACCCATCTGTCCTTTATTATATACTCCTTTCTTTGATTATAAGGCAGTAACATTGCTGCTTCTCTGGATTTTTTGTGTGCATAAGCTAGTCTATTATCAATTGTAAATTGTTCAAGATTATCTAGGAATTCTATCACTTCTTGGGGTACATATTTTATGTTATTCCCTTTCAGATTTAACCTTTTTAGATTTTTTAGATTGGTGATTTCAACAGGTATTTCTGTGATATGATTATTTTCAAAAGAGAGTATTTCTAAATTTTGAAGTTCTAAAATTTCATCAGGAATTTTTTGTAATCTATGATTACAAACACTCAATTCTTTTAGATTTTTCAGGTTTTTTATATTTTTTGGTATTGAATCTAATTGAATACTTAACTGGTCTATTTCTGGATAATAATATCTTTCATTCAACGTTGGGTCATAATCTAGGTTTACTGAAATTAGATTAGTAAGTTTTGTAAAATCTTCAAAATATTTAGTATGTTGATTTGAAAGGGTCAAATGCGTTATTTCATTAAAGTGCCTTCCATCCCAAGCTTGGACCCTATCTTTATCGAGGCTGTAAAGGTAACGTGTTTCTGGTCTGATGAATAACGCTAAAACTCTCCACCATTCTTTTATGTTCATATCAAAGTGTAGCTTGAATTCATCTGAATAAAGATTTTTCAACAAAAATATAGCTACATCATAAGATTTTTTAAATAGTTGTAAAACCTTCTTAAAATTTCTTTTCTTCAATAAGTAAGGTCTAATTTCTTTCGTATCATTATAATTAAGGTATTTCAATGTTTTCAATTCTATAATTTGCTTTGGTATATCTATTAAATTCTCTAGTGTAATGCGTAAAAATCTCATTTTTTTAAGGTTTTCTATGCTAGATGGCAACCTCTTTATAGGATTATCTTCTATGGACAGATGATATAATTTACTTAGCTTCTCGATTTCACTGGGTATTGTTTCAATGAAGTTTTCGTTAAGTATTAAATTAGTAACACTTTCAAGTTGGCTTATAGAATGAGGTAAATTCTTTATTTGATTATTTGTAAGGTCTAATTCTTTCAATCTTGTTAATCCAGATAAATCATCTGGCAAAGTTGTAAGTTGATTATTTTCTATGTGTAGTTCTCGTAAATCAGAGGGTTGGCTAACAGATGGTAAAATTGCAATCTCATTATTTTTAAGGTTCAGTCTTTTTAATTTTTTTAGCAAAAATACGCATTGAGGGATAGATTTTATTTTATTATTACTTAAATCCGTTTCCCTCAAATCAATCAATTCCCCAAAAGAAAGAGGGATTTCTTTAATACGGTTATTTTTAAGGCTGAAGGTTTTTAATTTCTTTAATCCAGATAAATCATCTGGTAATTTTTCTATTTGATTATTTCCCAGATACAACCAATATAGTTTAGGATGATTACCAAATCCTTTTGGAATATTCTGTATTCGGTTGTTGCTTATATTAAGTATTCTCAAATCTTTAAATGCTGAAATATCATCTGGCAAAGTTGTAAGCTGATTGCGATCTAAATACAAATAGCGTAACTTACACAATTTTATTTCAGAAGGAAGTGAAACCAATTTATTATCCGAAACGCTAAAAATCTTCAATCTTTTTAGATATTTGATACTGTTAGGCAATACTGTAAGTTGATTATTTGCTAAATTTAATTTTTCTAATTTTTTTAAATGAACAAAAATATCATCTGGAAGGGAAATCAAGTTATTTCCTTTTAAATTGAGTCTTTTTAATTTCGTTAAATTCTTTATGGAGATGGGTAAATTCATACAATATGCACCTGATAATTGAAGGCTTTCCAAATTGACATGGCAACCTATTTCATCAGGAACGTGTATTTTATTACCAAATTCTGTATTTCCTATTCCTCCTTTTCCATCACAATTAAATTCTAAACTTAATCGTTTTAGATTTTTCAAACAATTTATACTTTTTGGGTATTGTGTTAAGTTCCTTAACGATAATTCTTCTAATTGTGAAAATAAAGCCAAATGTTCAATATCAGTTTCATTTATATCCAATATTTCTAAAGTCCGAAGCCAAGGAATGCCATGTAAAACCTTCCAATGTCCAAATTTGTATTCATTTCTTACAATACGAATTTCTTGGATGTAGGAAAATGACATATCAGTCTTCCAAAAAGGAAAATGTACATTTCCTATATATACATGATATGCACAATGGTAGCTCATTGAGTTGATTGAGTTAAATCGCAAAAAAGATATAATTTCTATACCCACATTTATTGGGAGATGAAAATAATTTTCAAATTCTTCAGGATAGTTTTTGAGCAATGTAAGTCCCAAATGAACATTGGCTTCGTCATCGCTGTCCAGCATCTCCAATACATTCTTAAATTCTTGTGTTTTCATTAGTAATTATTTGGGGTGAATGAACTCTTTGAGTATCAATTGCAAGTATCAATTGTCAATTGCTCCAGATTGTTTAGGAATTTTATTATTTCTTGAGGAATATATTTTATGTTATTCCCTTTCAGATTTAACCTTTTTAGATTTTTTAGATTGGTGATTTCAACAGGTATTTCTGTAATTCGATTGTTTTCTAGAAATAATTCCTCTAATCCTTCCAATGCCAACACTTCCTGAGAGATTTCTGTGATATGATGGTTGCATATACTTATTCTTTTTAGTTTATGCAGGCTTTTTATACCCTTGGGTATGGTTTTAAGTTTTGGAGGGATTGGTAAGAAAATTTTTTGGTCATAATCAAAATTGATTGAAACTAAGTTTGTAAGTTTGGTAAACTCCCCAAGATGTTCTGTATCAAGAATTGATAAAGTTAGATGGTCAATTTCTTCAAATTGTTCCCCACCCCTCTCTTTCCACCAACGCTTATCTTCATGCTCACTAAGGCTATAACGACCACGAGCACTACTGAATAAAGCAATAACTCCCCCCCATTTTATGATATTTATTCCAAATTTTTTTTGGAATTCTTCCGAATAATAATTTTTTAATAGAAATATTGTTGCATTCCAATCACGGGATAACAGATACATAAGCCCCCTTAATTTTTGTTTCTTGTATAGACAAGGCAATATCCTTTTGGGTTTTGTTTTATTAATTCTCAATAGTTTTGTGCATTCAATGATTTGTGGTGGAAAATCTATTAAATCTGTCCATGAGAAGTGTAAATAAAATAGCTTTTTAAGATTCTTCAGACTGGCGGGAAGTTTTTCTATTGGATTATTGTTCAAATCAAGAGTATGTAATTTTTCGATTTTATCAATGTTGCTTGGTAATTCTGTTAGCTTATTTTGCGTAATTTCCAGTTTCCTTAATTCTTTTAACCCAGATAAATCATTCGGTAATTTTGTGATTTGATTAGAATTTAGGTATAATTCCCTTACATTCGATTTCTCACTAACAAGGGGTAAGCAACTCAGATTATTCCCGTTAATACTTAATATCCTTAATTTTTTTAATGCAAATACCTTTTGGGGTACGCTTTTAAGTTTATTCTCATTGATGTGTAATTTTCTTAACTCTTGCAAACTTCCCACGGAAGATGGTAACTTTTCGATTTTGTTATGGTCCAAGACCAATTCTCTCAACTTTTTTAATCCAGATAAATCATTGGGCAAGTCTTTTATATCATTTCCTTCCAAATATACCCAGTACAGATTGGTTAAATTACCGAAATCTAAAGGTAACGTTCTTATCGCATTATATCGCATGTCAAGTAATTTCAACTCTTTAAATTTTGAAAAACTCTTAGACAATGTTGTGATGTGGTTTTGCTCCAGATGTAAATACTGTAATTTAGTTGGTGTTTGGGGTAAAACAGAAAACTCGTTTTTAGACAACTTCAATGTTTTTAGATTTTTGCAATTTTTTATACTTTTTGGCAATTCCCTTAACTTATTCTCTGATACATCCAGCACCTTCAGGCGTTTCATTTTTTGAAAAATATCTGGCAGGTGGGTAAGTTTATTTGTAATCAGATATAATTCTTTCAGATTCGTTAAATTCCCTATAGAAAGAGGTATTTCATTAAGATTAGTCTCCTTTATTATTAATATTTCTAAACTAGAAATATTACCTATTGCTTCCAAAATATCTACGTTTAAATATCCACAAAAATACAATTCCAATCTTTTCAGATTTTTTAAATGAGTGACACCTAAAGGTAAACTTGCAGCGAATATCTCAAACTCTTCCAATTGTGGAAATAATTTCAAATCGTCTGAATCCTGTAAATTTAAAGTATAAGTTTTCAGTTTTTTAAGAGTTGGAAGGCAATGCAATATTTTCCAATGTCCAAAGGGAATATCACCTAATTCGATACATATAATGGATGCTAGTGAAATGTTTGTATTCCATATAATACCTTGTCCTTCAACGACTCTACCATCTCCATAACAGAGACATGCTCCCTGTATTCCATTGAGTCTAAGAAAGTATATGAGTTCCAATCCTTCTTCTAGTGCAACATGAAAATAGTTCTCAAATTCCTCTGGATAGTTCTTGAGCAAAGTGAACCCTAAAGCCATATTGGCTTCGTCATCACTATCCAGCATTTCCAATATATTCTTAAACTGTTGGCTTTGCATATTCTTTTTTTCGTTTTTCAACCCATTTTACTTTTTCCTTTGCATCTTCCTTCCATTCTTGTAATTTCATTAACAATTTTGAATCCTCTGTATTTTCTATACATAAAACCTTTGATGATGATGAATCATCATATTGATATTTCCAGTCCGAAAAGAAGGTGAAAGTCTGCTTATCTGTTTCAGATATAAGAGACTCTATTAAGGGATAGTTGGCATAAATTTCCAGAAGCTGCAAGTCTGGTATTTTTTTTATAAAAAAAGGTATCTTCTCAATGAGATTGCGGGATAAAGCAAGCCTTTGGAGTTCTTTAAACTTTAAAAATCCTTCTGGAATGGATGTAAGCATATTTGAAGAAAGCTTCAGGTCTTTCAAATTCTTTAATCTAAAAAGATTATTTGGCAAATATTTCAAGTAATTACCCTCTAAATACAAATCTCTCAAGGTCTTGATATCTCCTAGTTCTTTGGGAATATCTAACAATCCATTGTAACTCAAATTAAGTACCTTGAGTTTTTTTAATTGATTTATCTCTTTGGACAACTCATAAAGCCCTGCCCCCCTCAGGTTCAATAGTTCAAGTTTTGGAAGTGTCAGTATTTCTTGGATTGAATCACCTATTCTAGATGATTCAAGTTCCAAGAACTTGAGTTTTGTAAGGTGCTTTATCGTTTTTGGAAGTCTCAATTTTCCCATGCCACTCAAATCCAGACTTTTCAAATTTTTAAGTTGTCCTATTTCTGAAGGTATATAGAATCCCCTATTACAACTTAAATTCAAATCTTCTAACTTTTTCAAATTCCACATTTCTATGGGTAGTTGCTCAGTAAAAATGCCCCTTAGATTCAGGTATTTCAAATTCTGAAGATATCCTATTTCTATCGGAATATGAAGCCCTCGATTATCTTGTAAGGATAAATATTCTAATCTTTTCAGATATTTTATTTCTTGAGGTAATTCTGTAATTCTGTTACTATCCAATTTAAGTTTCTTTAGATTTGTAAGTTGCCCAATTTTCTCTGAAATTTTTTTAAAGTTCATTTCCGATAAGTCCAATTCCTCAAGTTTTTTAAGTTTCCAAACAAATTCAGGAATTTTTCTCAAAGGTGTTTTTGAGCATATTTTTATGGACAAATTCTGAAGATTTTTCAAAATTGCTAATTCTTGTGGAAATTCGATTTTGGTATAATAACAATGAATATCTAACTTTACAACTTTATCAAAAAAGTTGGAATAAAGCCATTTACCATCATTAATGATTACGTCTGATTTAATCAGAAATCCTAGCAAAACTCTCCCTTCAACAAAAGAACATTTATAGTGATATTCAAACTCCTGCTTATAGTTCTTGAGAAGTGTGAAGCCTAAAGTTATACTGGTTTCATCTTCGCTATCTAGCATTTTCAGAATATTTTCAAACTCCTGAGTCCTCATATAGATTATTTTTTATGAATCAGTCTGTACATTAAAATTTGGATACCTCTTTATTTGAATCACCTTTCTTTTGAGAAAAAATAAAACTGATGCCCACCATAAAAACTACAAATGCTATAAAATAGAACATGTATACTAAAATATCCTCCAGTAATTCAGTATTCATCATCAATAATTCAAGCATTCCCCAGGAAAAGAGAATAAAAAATAAAAATCCTCCAATAGAAGGCAGTTGTCCCTTTTCAAAAATATCTTTTGCGAGAAGAGAGACTATTACGATATAAAATAAAATGATAATTATTTGGGTATAGTGCATATAAATGGGTGGGTTAGTGTTTATTTTAAAGTTTTTTTACATGAGTTATGCTTTTTGCAAAGATTTGTACTCTTTCTTTAACCCAAGTTCTTCAGCTTTTCGGTAAATATCATGAAGTGAAAACTGAGGGAAATAATATTTTTGCAGGTATAAAGTTTTGCGTTTTTCGTAATATTTTTTTAAGATTCTAACATCCTTTGGAGTCCATAAATGTTTTTTTCGGGTTCTTTTTAGTCCAAGTTCATAGGCTTTCGCTTTTATTGCTGATACAGAAAATTTTGGTAAAATATTTTGTAGTTGCTCGTATGCTGAATGTGGAAAATTCTCTTTTAGAATCTTTATATCTTCTTGAGTCCAGGTAGAATATTTTTTTCTATTGCGGATGCCCATTTCATTTGCTTTATTCCTAATTTCATATAAATCATATTCAGGGTATAAGTTTTGAATATAGAGGGCTCCATATTTTGCATAATATTTCTTAATCGCCTTCAGAAAATCTTTACTCCATTTTTCAGCCCATGTTCTTTTCAGTTTCAATAAACAGGCTTTTTCTTGTATATTTTTTATGCTGAATTTTGGAATGAGACTGCTTACGTATTGAGCTCCATATTTTGGGTAGTTATTTTTGAGAATATCAATATCTTCTTTACTCCATCTTAATCTTGATGATTTAGTAAGTTCTAATTTGGCAGCCATAGACCTAATTGCCAACACACTGTATTTTTTTAAAAAAGTATTCTTTATTTCTATAACTGAATACTGTTGATAGTGATCCTCTAAAGTTTTAATATCTTCTTCTGTCCATTTCATAATTTTATAAGAACTCTATAAGTTGTACAGATATATTATCATCTCCCCCAGTAGCGTTAGCCATATCTACAAGTAAGTCGCCTTTTTCAGTAATAGATATTTCACTCGTTAATACTTCTAATAACTTTTCAGGAGTAATCATATTAAACAATCCATCTGAGCAAAGCATAATAATATCTTTATTGCTTGGTGTGATAGGTTCATGGATGTTTGGTTTTATAAACTCCTCTATTCCTATTGCATTTGAAATAAACTCTTGGCCCTTATAATGTTCTGATGTTGTAACATCATCTTTTGTTTTTTGGTGTAAAGCTTTTTCTTTTGCTACATAATGGTATAGACGGCTATCGCCTGCATGAGCATAATAAACTTTCTCATCTTTTACTACTGCCATTACCATGGTCGTTCCCATACCCATCAGTCCATCGTATTGTACAGAAGCTTTAAAAACTGTACTATTAGCTTGTTCAAAGCAATCCTCTAAAGCAGTCGTTGTGTTTAAATAAGCATATCTTGTAAAGCATTTTTTTACAATATCTCCAGCCAAAGCAGATGCCACCTCGCCAGCTCTATGTCCTCCTAATCCATCACACAATACAAAGGCATGACCATTATCACTCATGAAATTACCCACCCAATCTTCATTGTTGAGCGTTGATTTTTTAACCCCTATATCTGTTTTTTCAAAAAAAACAATTTCTAATTGTTTCTTAGGGACATTTTCCTCGTTGATATGTTTTTTCTTAGGGCTAAAAACCTCTTGTAAAAACTCTGAAATTTTTTTCATGATCTTTTTTGTTGTAATTTCCAATAAACAATTTCCTTTTTTAAATGAGTAATTTGAATCTCTTGTTTGTCCACTCTTTTCTGTAAACCTCTTGTATTTTCAAGCAAAGATTTCATATAAGATTCTTTCAGCAACTCTTTTTTTACAAAATTGTTACCTTTAAGTATTTTGTTTTCTTTTTTAAGGGCTTCAAATTCTTTCATTTTTGCTCTTAAACTAATATTCTCCTCTATGAGTTCCGTAATTATTTTTGAATTGGGATTAAACTGCTCTAGATATAGAATTTTTCTGTTTTTACTTTTTATCTCTTCTTTATAAGACCTTATAAGACTATCTAATTGCTGATTTAATTCATGGTTTGCATCTTCAAGTTCTTGCTTTTCGCTTTCCAACATCCCTATTTCCTGATGAAGTGATGTAATAGCTTTATTCAAAAAATCAACATATTTCCTACAAATAACCAGTTTTTCAAAATCTGTTCGTTCTTCCTGCATAGCTCTACCTTTATTTTTTCGGAAATTCTTTTGTTACACTGCCTTTTTCATCTAAAAATAAAATTAAGCTGTATTTGGTTTTATTGTCTTTTTTGCTTTTAAATCCATTGACAAGCACTTGTTTGCCTTGGAGCATTTCTTTCAGTGACTTATCAGGAATTCTAACATCCCAGAAATCTTTATAAAGCACGTAATTACATCCTTCCTGTTTACAAAAAATTCTTTTTTCCTGGCCTGCAAGTGTTTGCTTTTTGCATTTAGGGCAAGCTACTTCTATACTTTCATCAGGAGGTATTTCATATTTAATCTTATTGTTTTCATCTAAAACTAAATATCTATTTGCCTTAAAAGTTTTCTTATCTTTTGTTTCAAATGTAAACCCTTTAATCAGAGATGTTTTCCTGTTTTTAAGAAGATTTATCATTTCATCTTCTGGGATGGGTACTCCATTCAAAATCTTTGGTAATCCAAAATCACATTCTTTATTGTTGGTAAATTTATCACAGTAATATGAGCTTTTGCCCTCATAAACAGCACTTATCACATTTTTTGCCTCACACTTAGGACATACTCCAAGTCTTTTCTTCTCTACTTGGATAGTTTTCCCTATCTCAGCTAGTTGGGAGGTTATATCTTTTGTATATTGCTTTATATCTTCCATAAACTGCTGATAGGAGTATGTTCCTTCTTCAATTTCACTTAGTTTTACTTCCCATTGACCTGTAAGCTTGGGGGAAGCAATGGAATGTTCTTTTACAGCTTGGTATAAGTCAAGTCCTTTTTGAGTTGGGAAAAGTTTTACTTTATTTTTTACCTCTATTAATTCTTTATCCAATAAAGCTTTTACAATACTATCCCTGGTTGAAGAACGTCCTATTCCTTTTGCCTTTTTAAGAGCTTTTTTTGCATTATCATCATCATCTACCTCATTGGAGCAATTTTCCATAGCTGTTACCAAAGATGCTCCTGTGTGGATTGGTTTAGGTTTTGTTTTTTTAGTTAAAATTTCTGAAGATGTAGGATTAAAAGTTTGAAATTGGTTAATGATAGGTATAATGATTTCCTCATCCCTTTCTAAAGTATCATTTTCATTTTCTTCAAATTTCTGTTGGATATGCTTTCCTACTTCTCTCCATCCTTGTGTTTTAATTACTACTCCTTTCGCAAAAAAATCGTGTCCCCCATTTTCAAACGTAAATAAAGTAATATCCTTTATACATTCAGGCATTAAAGCTTCTATGGTACGCTGCACAATCAAAGCATAAACTTTTCTTTCTATTTCTGAAAGATTCACTCCTATATCGCTTTTGGAAGTAGGAATAATAGCATAGTGGTCGGTTACTTTTGCATCATTTACACAATTCTTAGAGTATTTTTTTGGCAGTAACTTCACAAGATTTCCATAAGTCCCCTGCTCTAAGACTTTCATGAGCTCTGGCAATTCTTCATATAAATTTTCTGTGATATGGCTACTATCTGTTCTTGGATATGTTGTGAGTTTATGTATTTCATAAAGCTTTTGTGCTATTTCCATTGTCTCTGTAAGTGATAAATGAAATTTTCTGTTACACTGTTTTTGTAATTCTGCTAAAGAGAAGGGTAATGGAGGATTTTCAGTAGCTGTTTTTGTTTCTATTTCTTTACAAATAGTAGTGTCCTTTAACTGTGCTTTGATGGCTTCAGCTTCAGTTTTATCTTTGAAATCTTTATTATAGAGAGCTTGTATTTTTACTTGCTGGTGTTCAAAGGCAATTTGTAAATTAAAATAAGGTTCTGGCTTAAAGTTAATATTATGGAGGTATCTTTCACATATTAGAGCTAACGTAGGTGTTTGTACTCTACCGATAGAAAGATTTCGTTTGGAAGTAATAGAGATAGCTCTTGATGCATTCATTCCTACAATCCAGTCTGCTTCACTTCTGGCTTTAGCTTCAAAAAAAGTATTATCATAATCTTTTCCTTCTTTTAAGTTTTGGAATCCTGCCAAAATACTTTTATCAGTAGGATCCTGAACCCAAAGCCTTTTCACAGGAACTGTAATCTTACAAGCCAAATACACCAATCTAAAAATTAATTCTCCCTCTCTACCTGCATCAGTAGCATTAATTACAACCGTTGCTTTATTAAGAATTTCTTTTGCTATGTGAAACTGATAACTTTTGCCTTCTATTAAATTTAAACTTAATTTGTGAGGTATCATAGGGAGTGTTTCCAATTTCCATTCAGCCCAATCTGGATTTTGTTTAGCTGGCTCAGAAATTTCTAAAAGATGCCCCATTGCATGGGTGATGTAAGTTTCTTTACCATCCCAGGTTCCTTGATAATATCCTTTTTGTTTATTGGATACGCCTAATACCTGAGCATATCGTTCTGCCTGAAGAGCTTTTTCAGCAAAAATAACTATTACGTCTTTCATTTTACTTTTGGGGGTTATGGGTTAGTGTATCTATTTGTATGGAGGGATATTTCTCTAAAATGCTCTGAAGTCCTAAAGAATCCTTTAACATTTTAATATAAACCTCCTCCAGACAATTTTTCATTTCCATTGTAAATATTGAGTCTTCAAGCTTTACAATAAGTTTATTAGGATTTTTGTAGTATAAGTCTGCTCGTGGATATATTTTCTTTACTTCCTTGAAAAGACAACTATCAAAAAGTATTTTATTATCTACTAGAGGATTTTCAACAGACTTAGCAAATAAAGATTTTCGGAGTTTTTCTTTTTCTAAGTGGTCCCAAGGCACTAACAATTCATTATCAGGAAGAAAGTAGTTAATCACTCCTAGGATTATAACAGCAACCAAAGCTGCCGTTATTTTTATCTCTTTTTTCATATTAAACGTGGTGTAAATATACAAAAATAAATATATTATGCACTTATAAGTGCATAATATTTAGTCTATTTTTACAGTTTGACAGAAACCTTTTCTTTATTTTTATCAGCCATTTTTTCTAAATAAAGCATTTGTTCTTCTTTATTTTCAGGAAAAGGAGGGGTCTGCTTTTCAAAAAATAACTGGTAAGTTTTTTCTGCTCCCAAAACATCAATAGCCATTTTTAAGCTTTCATTTTCTATACTTTTCAGATTTAAATTATTTCCTGAAATATCTAATTCTTGACTTATCCCGTAAAATTTTCCACAAGTTATATACTGAACCATTTGTGGACTGATTTCATGAATATCATTGTTGGATAGATTTAACTCATTAAGGGTAGGAAAAGGCAAATGCTTTATCTTTTTTATATCATTGGAACTCAAGTCTAATTTGTGTAAATTTAGATACTCAAGCCCTTCTGGAATGGTACGGATTTCATTATAACCTAAATCTAAAGACTCTAAAGCAACATTAGATAATATTGACTCAGGAATCTTTGTCAAATGAGAGTTCCTATTCATTAAATGAGTCAGGCCTGTGTCACTTGGCATTTCAAATTTTTCACCCACATTCTCCAGCATTAATTTCTTAGTAACAGGATATTTTTCATTAAAATTTTCTATGCTTCTAATACCAATTTCTCCCTCTATCTGATGGATTGAAAGCAAAGTAGTATCAATAGCGGGAGGTTGCACCAATATACTTTCTATACCCTTTATAAAAACGTTTCTTGGATAACTGTTTTTAAAGTGTTGCTCTATCATATCCATAAACTCTTGTTGGCTTTCAGGATTTTTATTAACAATTGATAGAGAAAGAGAATGTGTTTTTTTTAGTAATTCTAAACTTTCTAGTTCTTCTAAAAAAATTTTTGTGTCTGCTAAGGATTCTTGTGAATCTGTTAAATTTAAAAAGTAAAATTCATCAGGAATATTGTTAATATGTTCAATAAGCTCTTGAGGAGACATTTTATCCAATTCTTTTAAATCTATTTCAGGTTCTACACCTACATAAGTTTTTGCATCATTCCAAAACGCATTCAACTGTTCAACAACAATCTTTATATTTGAGTCTGTATATGCTATTAGATTGTCTCGAGCCTGCTCGTTTCCAGCTAGAAGCTCTTCTAAATTTGCTGGATTACGTTTTCTAAAATACTCATCTATTGCATCAACATCTTCCATAATATTGGGTGGGTTAGTGTTTAAATACTGAGGGTTTTGTTATTTGTTTTATATAAGTGAATTTACATTTACAATTTTAAACCTGTTTTGAGGTCTTTTTTTTTCGTAAATACTTCAAGTTGAGATATTTGATACTCTTGAGATTGAGAAAATGGCAGCATCTGCTTGGAAAGAAAAACTTCATGTGTTTTTTCCACTCCCAAACATCCAACAATCATGCTCCAAGTTGAATCATCTGCACTTTTGAGATTGATGCAGTTTTTTGATATATCTATTCCTTCTCTGTCAATGTAGAGGTAATTTGTCACTACGTAACAAGCCATTTCCTTGGAAACTGCATCAATCTCATTATTAGAGATATTTAATTCATTCAGTGTTATATAAGGCAAATTCATTCCCTTTTTGATTTCATTATCATTAAGGTATAATTTATGAATTGGGAGCTTTGCTAAACCTTCTGGAATTTGACGAATTTGATTGTAGCTTAAATCCAGATATTCTAGGTTATCATTGGATAAAATCTCTTCAGAGATTTCTTTTAAACCACATTCTCTACATGTCAAATGAGTTAAATTTGTGTGACTCGGAAATTTAAAATCATCACCAATACCATGTAAAATCAGCTCTTTGGTATCAGCAAATTTTTCTCTGAACTTTTCTATTTCTTTAATGCCTAATGTACTATTTTGTAAATCAATAGACAGAATAGCTGTTTTGATAGCTGGTGGTTGTACCACGATGCTACTATCATCTTTAAAACTTTGCAAGTAAAGCCCTTCCAGATAAACATCTTTGTAATGCTCTTCGATGGTTTGAACAAACTTTTGTTGTTGTTCAAGATTATTCCCATTAAATTCTATAAATAAATGTTGCGTTTCTTTTAAAAACCCTAGCTCTTGCATCATCTCCAGAGTTCTTTGTGTATCATAATATATAGATACCTCATCAGATATTGAAATATGAGAAAATTCATTTCCCATCTCCTTGATATATTGAATAAGTTTGCCTGGTGTTTGATCTTGCAAAAATTGTTGTTGTAAATCATAAGAGGGTCCAACACCTAAATACTTTTTAGCATCATCCCATATATTGTGAATTTCCTGTATTACTTTATCTTGCAGATTATGATGCGTTTGCATTTTATTTTCCATTTTATCACTATCGCCATGAAGAATTTCTATAATTGTTTCATATCCCTCTTGAGAGTAATGTTGCTCTGCTGAGTCTGCTAGATATTTATCATAATTAAGGGTCATAGTCTTTATATAGTTAGAGATTTGTGTTGATTTTGAGATAAGGAAGAAAATAGATTATTGAGTTTTTCTTTCTCCATATTATTCATCCCCAAATTTTTGGCTATTTTTTCAACTTCAACAATACTTACCAAATCTTTCCACATGTCTTGAGGCAGACTCTTGAATGTAATTGCATTACCTTGCATTTGAATGGCTTGGATAAGTTCCTTCTTATCTGCTCCCATGGTCATTTCCGAAATAGCCATAAACCCCACAAATCTTTCATCAAGGGTGTTTATTTTATTGTTTCTGATAGAAAGCTCTCTTAAAGTGGTACAAGGCAAATGCTTGGTAGAAGTAAGTTCATTTTTATCTAATACAAGGGCTTTGATGCCCTTGTATTCCAACATTCTTGGTAATTCTTTAATTTGATTACGAGAAACATCTAAATTTTCCAATTTTCTTAAAGAAAAAATTTCTTTAGGAATTTCTTGTAAACCTACATTTACAAGACCAAGTGATTTGATGTTTTTAAGTTTGGCTAATTCTTCCAAACTTAAAGAATAAGGTTGCATCTGATATATCTGGGAGCCATCTCTTCTTTTTGCTTCAGATAATTCTAACTTTTCAATGTATGGCATTTTTTGTGATAAATTTTCCAACACATCTGTAGCAAAACCTTCAACGGATAGATTCTTAATCTTATTTTGCCTTAAATCTGGCAGGGCAACAAACAACGTGTTCTGGATATCTTGTGACGAAATACCTTTGATAGTTAGAGATTGTAGTTCTTTCATGTTTGGAGCATGCTTTTCAATACTACTTATTACATCTCTTTGGATAGCATACTGCTTATATATTTGGTCTATTTCTTGAAAGTTAAGAATAAGCTCTTTCTTTTTTTCCAGAACTCCTACTTTATCCAGTGCATCCAAATATTGATTGAATGTTTCAACAGGTTTTTCAGTATTGTTTACTCTTTGTTGATTTGCAACTGTTAGGACAATAGGATCAGCAGCTATTTCATCTTGAAATTTTTGAAACTCAAAAATAATCTCGTCTGCTGTTGTTGCTTGTGCTATCTTTCTGGTATATTGAAAATCTATTTCAACGTATTCATTCAAATAACTACTACAGTCTTTGGATAGTTGGTTTACGGATTGGATTCTTTCAATTAAAAGCTCTTTAATTTCTCGATTTCGTTCCAGTATTTTTGCTATCTCATATTTTCTAGAGTCAGCAATATCAGACTGCACAAATTCATTAAGAAGGGTTTCTTCAGAGGAAAATTTCATAGATTTAAGATTTGGGTTTGGGTTAGTGTTTAGGTTAATTAGTTTCTTTTAAATTCTTAATTGAACACCCTTTTTTTGTGATACTTGTATATTAGATTCAAGTTCAGGAAGGAGTCTCTTCATGTTCTCAACGCCTAACACTAGTTCTAAATCTTTGGCGTTTTCACTTAGTTTAATTTGATTTTCTTGTAAGTTAATGGCAGAATCTACATTGTGTCCATTTACCATCATTTGAGCAGTTAAATAAGCCATTAACTGTTTGGGAATGTCTTCTAATTTGTTTTGAGAAACATCTAAGTAGTTCAAACTGTGATAGGGTAGATTATCTATATTTTCTACTTGGTTTTTACTCATGTCCAAATACTTTAAATTAGTATAAGACATTTTATCTGATATTTGGTTAATATGGTTGTTAGAAATATCTAAATATTCTAGTTTTGCCATCGACAATACCCCTTCAGGAATAGCTTTAAGATTCAAACCTTTAATAGTAAGACTTTCTATGGTTTTACATTTAAAGACTGCATCCATTTTTAAGCTTTCATGATTTTCTTTTCTAGTGAGCTCTAAAGATTTTAAGTGAGGAAAATCTTTAGCAAAAGATTGAGGAACTTCGCTAAATCCAATATTACCAATACTCAAGCTTTTTAAATGAGGTATGGAGGGAGGCATTTGTGATGTATAAGTGATTTTTGCGTTTCCATTTGCATCATGTAGAAAGACCTTCTCATTAATTTTAAGTTCCATGGCTTCTTTTGGAAAAAAGACACCAAATTTTTCAGGCAGTTCAAAAGGTTCGCTATAATTGACACTAATGGATTTCACGCCCTGCATCGCTTCTGATTTTAAGATAGCTAATAATTCTGAGCCCGCTTGATGATTATAAGTAGTAGGCACAAATATTTTAATTTCCTCCTTTAAACTTTCTTTACTACCTGGTGCAATAATTTTATACTTTTCTAAAAGACTCTGAACTTGTTCTCTTGAAACACCAAATTCTTTAGCATTACTTTCAGCCATTATTCTTTTTTGCTGTTCGTCTTGAGGTCCTAATACAGATACATAAAAAGTGGTAAGTCCCTGGGCATCTTTTTGAGTATCCAAAAAAATAGCAACTCCTTTGTTATGTATATGCTCTTCAGGTTTACTCTGAAATAATGCTATTGGAAGTTCCTTTTCATAACCTTCTCTTTCAAATTGCTCTCTGATTATAGCAATAGGATTTTCATATTGAAGAAATTTTTGTGCACAAAAATCTGCAATCCATTGAATTTCTTCTTGGCCAATGTTGCCAATGATGCTTGTGTTTTCCATAATATTGGGTGGGTTAGTGTTTTTATTTTAACTAGCAATATTGATGCTGTTTTTTTTATTTTGATTTTTTCCTGATTCTTGCTTTATTAATTCCATCAAATTTTCAATGAATCCATCTCTATTCTTAGGGAAATTTACAAGTTTTTCAAGCTTTTTCAAAAATAATGAATCCTCCACAATTTCTTTATGAGTAACCATTTCTATTTTTTCCCATGTAGGTATTTGACTGGAAAATAAAATAGAAGGTTGGGCATTCACAAGTTCAAACATTGCTTTTTTATCAGTTCTAATTGAATCAGGTAGTTGTTTTACTACATCTATCTGCTCTACACTTTTAGGTATTTGAGTGGTAAAAGAAATTAACAGATATGGATTTTTAGTTAAAATTTCTTTCGCATTTCTGTACAGATACTCTTTGTTGAATATTTTTTCAATAGCTGTTTCTTCATCAGGTTTTTCTTCAATTTGTCTATATTCAAAGTGTGTGTACGCACTATAAGGCGTTGTTGCTCCAAACATCTAGGAGAAGCGTTCTTCTAATCTTTCTTGTAATATATTTCTTAAATCTACTTGAGAAACATCTATATTTTTTTCTTTAAGAAGCTCCAATGCTGATTCAATGTAGTAATCACTTGATTCAATTCTATCCCCCACAACGAAACTAGAAGCAATTTCCAATGCCATTTGTTCCTTGGTTATTTTTGTACCATAATCTTCTAAACTTCCAGTAATGGTATCAGACTCACAAGCCACTGGTGCTATAGGCAATGAATGAAAGAAGTTGGAACTTGTATCTTTAAGAATTACTGTAGTAAATTCCCCTCCTACCAAGCTATTTTTTGAAGATAGTGAAAAAATATGACCTTCTTCATTGATAAAATAATCCTTCTGAAAGGTGGCGAATTCGGTTTCTAAAATTTGTTTGAACATAAAGCTGAAATTTATTAATGGAAACTAGTTTTCTTCTCTGCTTGTAATATTAAACCCATCTTTTTTGTATCTTTTATATTTGGGTTTAGATTGAATAGTATCTATGGGGCTCATAGTGCTTGTTGTAACCTTCCTATCTCTGAAGTCATAAGTTTGGAAAACTGCATCTGGTATTTCTCGAAATACTTTAAATCTTACATATTTTCTATACTCTCCAAGTTGAATCAATCCATTTTTATCCATATCGAAATTTGGGTTTTGCTTTGCTATTAAATGTGCTGTGGAAGGGCCTACTTCTGAACCTATTATATAGGTATTAGCTTTACCTCTAGCGTAAGGGTAAAATGTAACAATATATAAGTCAATAGGACACCTGATTTGATTCTTATAAGGTAAGTAAAATTTGTACACATAATTTAATTGTTGTGTGGGAGACATGGCTCTAAGCTCATTTATTGTTGTCCCTAACATTCTAGCTGTGGAAGGCATAAATTGGATCAATCCTGTTGCCTGTGTATCTCTATTTTGAATTACAGAGTTTATACCACTTTCAGCAATCATAACCTTATATAACCAGTAAGGTTCAAAACCTAAACTTTTAGCAACCTGCTCCATTTTTTTCCAAAAATCTTCTTGCTCTTCTTTGGTTTTATGAAATTTGAAAGTTTCATTTTCTCTCATTTCTATCAGGCTTAAACTTTTTTCTTCCTGTTCATCAAGGATAAATTGAATATCTTTAAGCATGGGGACTTTAGGGCTGTTTTTAATGTCCTCCATATTTATTTTGGTATCTTTTTTTAATTGGACTTTCGGCATCTTCACAGGGCTTTCTTCCTTTTTACAAGAGAAAACTAAAAACCCTAAAAGAATCCAGCATTGCTTTTTCATGTACATAATTATTTTATATCAACATACACAAAATTATTTTTTTATTTTAATTTATCCAATAATTATTTTTTTATTTTAATTTAATTAAAAATTATTTTTATATTTTAATTTGATTAATGATTATTTTTTTAAATAAATCTTTAACACAATTTAACTAATTAAATATCAGTGTTTTAAATAATTTTATCTATAAATACTATAAAAAACTCTTGTATTTTGAAAAAATAAGTGATTGTTTTGCATAGAGTTAAACACTAATCCCACCCAAATGGACTTGTGAAGTTGGATAAATAAAAAAGAGCAAGTTATCCTTGCTCTTTTTTATTTACAGAATATTTTAAGTTTCAAAAAACGCTGTTTGGAGCATTTCTATCGAAGCGGAAACAGTTTCCGCTTCGTTCAGTTTGCTGGAATCGACGTTTTTTATTTTGTATTCTCTAAAAACTCTTCATACCTATTTTAGTAATTTGATTGAGTTTCTTTTTTTCTAAATTCGTGAATACAAAAAATACTGTCTTCTGATTTTATAGGCTTTATGCCTAATCCATTCATATTAATCTGCCAAACTTTAAAATATTGAAACCCCAAAGAATCCCCATGTGCAACCTCTCCACACATCCCATTTATAAAAAAATTTAAAGCACATAATTTAGCAGTAGTTGCATTCAAATCACATCCAAAAAAATAACTAGTGGGTGATCGTTCTGCGTATGCTATCAGAGTTCTACCCGAACCACAACAAGCGTCTGCAACTGTTTTTGCTATGAAGGTTCTATTTACCAAGTTCAACATTGCCATAAACTTGCAAATCTCCATTGGTGTAAAGAATTGCCCCAAACACTCATCAGCAAAATATTGTTCATAATATTCTCCAAGTGGGTCAGTGTACGGATGTTCAGCAATGTATTTCATGAAAACGGCTATTATTTCAGAAAAAACTTCTAAGTCTTTTGTTTTGTAACCTTTGATTGTGTCAGCATATAATTTTTCATTTTCCTCATCTTTTATCTTCATCCCACTTTGTAAATTAGTTTGGTGGAAAGTACATAAACAAATAGTCAAGAAATCGTCAAACACCTTATTTCTATTTAGATGTCTAAATTCGTCAAAGAGTTTAGTTATCTCATTGCTATTTCGTTGTATAAATCTTTTTGAAACTTTCTTCTTCATATCTTTCAAAGCCCTTTTTATAGCATTGATGGTCAGAATTTTCTTCCAACCATCAACACCATGAAACCCATTACACCAACTCACTCACAAACTCAAAGGCTTCATTATTCATCTTACTTGCTGTACCAAAATAGTTTCCAACTACATTTTTTCCACTAAAAATATGAGTAGTGTAATGGGTTATTCCATTGAGTAGCCCAAACAGATTATAACCTATATCCTTACACTCTGTTTCAATAGAATGGTTGATAGAGGTTATAAGATTTTGTTTTCTTGTCGATAACTTCTCTTCTACCTCATCTACTTTCACAAGTCTATTTACAAGGCTATCAATGATTTCTTTTGAAATTTTTACTTTACTCAAAGCCTCGTAATCAGAATATAAGTTTTCTACCTCTAAAAAGTAAGCCTCAAAAAATCCCCTTAAATCCTTGATTTTCGCTTCTTGGTTTTTAGTATGGTAAACAACTTTTGTATTTTTGTTTTTAAGGATTTTTGAAAACTGATTTTGACAACGCAACATAATGTTTGTTGTTCCGACAAAAAGAGGAGTTGTTCCATCATGCCCATTGCCAATAACAAGGTAGTCTTGAAATTCAAATCCTGATACATTTCTCAAACTATTGTTTTTTAAATAAGCAAGAACCTTTTTCCCTCCCGCAAACTCATTATATCCTCTAATTTCCCAACCGCTGTGGTTGGAAAGGTCTTTTACTAATTTCTTAAATGTTTCATTTGATGTTGGGGTGTAACTCTTTTTGGCGATGTGAAGAATTGATTGTGTATCGTTTCTGGTGATAGCTAAATAGTCCTTACACTTTGTATAAGCTGTTTCTTGATTTAGGAAAATAGATTTTGTTTCTACTTCCCAATTTAATGCTGATTCGAAATTTGAATTTGTCATAAGATTAAAATTAAAAGTGAATAATGATTAACTGAATTATTATACATCAAATATAGTTAAATTTATTATAATAAACAAATTTTAATGTTATTTTATTTAATTGTAATAAATAAAAAAAGGCAGTAAAAACCACCTTTTTTCTTAAAAAGCCTTTTATTTTTGATATTTTGAGAATTTATTACTATACTTCTTAATAATCATATCTACGTCTGATTTAACCTTGTAATAACTTTGCATCATTTTTTTATCTAACTCTTCCTCATTTTCTTCTTCAAAGCAAAAAGGTTTAATAGGAAAATGAAGATTATCATCAGGAACAATTATTTTATCAACATAAAATCCTTCAGTAGTTTTTATTACAAAAGTTCCCTTTGGTAATGATTGTACCTGCTGACTGGTGATAATATCTTCTTTATGTGGAGAGAAGGATTTGCTTTTGGAGGTATTTGTTTTTCCATCACTTCTGGATGTGCTGGTTGATGAACTTTCTTTTGTAACATCTTCTTTTCCTAACATTTCTACTACTACTTTTGCTGTATCTAAATTACCTGTTTGTCCCCAAAACTGAAAAGCTAATGATGCTATTAATTTATCTTTTCCATCTTTACCCATTCTGCTAATCATCTGACTGATATCTTGTCCCGCGTAAACTGTGCATACATGGTATTTACGTGCCGTATTGGGGAGATTATCAATATCTGGAATATTGATTGTAGGAGCCTCGTCTAAAATGACAGCACTTGGAAACTTATTAGGTTGGTTCATCAAATTAATTGCTACGTTAAAAATAAGAGCAATTACTGGAGATAAAGTCTTGCCTATTGTACTATCACTACCTACACAAACCCACTTAGGATTTTTAGGGTCATTAATATCTAAATCAAAGTCATCTCCTGTTAATAACCAGTAATTTTGAGGACTAATTAGTTTTTGTGCCTGAGTGCTCAGTGAACCAAGCACCCCTGCCAATTGTTCAGCAGCTCCTCCTTTTACAGCGTTAATAGCATCACTCACAAAATCTGCACATAACTCATTATGAGTAAGAGCTGATATCATATGGTATGAATCACTGTACGTAGCCATACTGATTACGTGTGGTATGGTGCAGTATTGAGGGTGCTCAGTTTTCAAAAACCAAATAATTGATTTTAAGAGAGCAGCCTTTGCTAAATCGAAATAATTTTCATCAGTCGGATTCTTAGCCATGTTCTCAAGAATCGTAGTTGCATACATTTCAGCATATTCAACTTTTTTTAGTAGTTTTGGCTTCAATGGATTACATCTATGGCTGGTTTTGATGTCTTTGAAATTTAAAATATAAAATTTCGTTTTATGTTGTTTATAAGGGTCGTAATAATGGAAAGCTTTATGGATTTCATCTGCTAGGGCTGGATAATTATAATCATAGACTGCTCCTGCCCAACCTCTCGCTATCGTAATTTTTATAATAGGATTGATTAATGAAAAAGATTTTCCTGCTCCTGCTCCCCCCCAAATTCCTATTCCACGAAAAGGGTTTAAAATATTAACATAACCATGTTCTGTTTTTACGGAAATAGCTACATTTCTTTCTTCTTTGATAACATTTCCTTTTTCATCTACTCCTACTACTACTCTTGCCATTTCTTTCATAGGAGCATCTTCAACTCTCACGGGAATCCTAGTTTTTCCTGTATCAATGCTAGTTGTGAAAAAGCTACCAAAAAATCCTCTTACAAGCCAACCTCCACCAAGTGTTGCACTTAATGAAATATAAAATACATATTCTGGGAATTTTAAAACCATTAAGTTTTCTTTTGGATAAGATTTGTAGAATAGAAATAAAGAACTTGCACCGCCAAAAAGTACAACCAATCCAAACATGATTAAAGGAAATGGCAAGTTTTCAAGTTTAGACCCTTGGGTGTAGCCCAGAGCAAGTAAGTAAGATATTACGAATATGAGTCTCACAATCCAACCATATTTCATAAAAAATGGAAAGGCTTTATACGACCATTTTGTAAGAGTACTCTTTGATTCTGTTTTTTTAGCTGATGTTTTTTTTATTTCTTTTGTTTTGTTGTTTGTCTTACTACTTACTTCTTCCTTAACATCTTCTTTTGATTTATTTAGAGAATCTGTTTTAAATAAAGTTTCTGGTTTTGATAGTTCTTCATTTGAAGTTAAAATTAAAAACTCAAAACCTGTAGCTATTAAAGTGAGAAAGGCTATCAAAGAAAACAACCCCCCTATTGATAAGTTATTATTTACGTTATTCATCCTTTTAATTTGGGTTAGTGATTAATATTTTTGTATGTTTTAATTATATTTCAATATTCTCTACTGTTGGCTCATCTGTATCTTCGCTACTGCTTGATGCACTTATACTACTTTCATTTAGGTTTTCTGTTGAGAGAGTTTGGACTTCTTTAGCTTGTTCTATCATTCTTTTTACAATTTCATAAGATTCCTCTACCTCTTCCCATTTACCAACAGCAGATAGATAAATTTCACATTTATTTTGATTTTCAGTGGAAACTTTCCACACTCTTGCTTCCTCTACAGGAAAACTTATTTTAGTTGTAATAACTTTCCCATCTGGAAGAGTTTTACTATACTGATTTAATTCTAAATTCATATTCTTTGGGTTAGTGTTTAAAAATTATTCTGTTTGATTATTATTTTGATTATTTCTTTTCTTATTTTTCTTTTCTTGTTGTTTCTTGATGAATTCCTTTTCTTTCTGCACATCATCAAGAACTTTTTTATTTACTTTTTCCAAATTACTTTGCTGCTCTATTTTGGACTTTTCTTGTTGTTCTTTGTTTTGTTGCATGTGTAGCAAATCTTTTGCTTCTTGTTCTTGCCTGATTCTATTAAGTAGTATTTCTTTTGCTGAAGAATCTTTTTTTGACATTACTTTGAAGTATTCATAAGTTTCATCTGTTCGTCTTGGGTAGGCAAATTTGTTATCAAATAACTTTTCACACGCAAATTTATAATTATTTCTATCAAATCCCTTTACTATTTTTTTTCCTCCTATTTCTATTTCTTCTCCTCTTTCGTTAGCCAAAGGAGAAAGCATCATCTTTTTTGTAATATCTTTTCGGCTTACAATTACATGAATATGGGTCTGTAATCCTTCTTTTTCATCCCCTTTTTTCTTATTTATTGGAATATCAATATCATCTTTGTAAGTTCTTGAATCTTCTATCTTGGCATACCATACAATATCCTGGCTATTCAGTCCTTTATTAAAGTTTTCAGCATAGACTTGCATCGCTTCTCTAGTGTATTCTTGTAATTTGTGTTCATCATTACCTATGTGCTCTAATTCTTCTTGACTGGGTGCAAGTACTATAGAATAAAACTTAGCTTCAGTTTTTTTTATTCCTCCTTTTCCGTTTTTGTCTATCATTTCGATAACCTCATTATAACGAATTTCTTCTTGTTCATGGGAAAAAAATAAGCGGTGTTCTGAGAGTTCTTTACCTAAATTCTCCTTCTCAAGATAATGTACTAGTTGGGAACAAGAGCCCGTGTTCCCCCCACTCAAGGGAGATGTTTGAATTTTTATATACATATTTTTTTATGATGATTTACCTGATGGCAGTGTCGTATTTGTTTTTTGATTTTCAAAATAAGAAGACTCTTCAAACAAATCAGAAAATATCTTATCATAAACCTCAAAGATTTGTTCACAAACTGTTAGTGTTTCTGGAACATTAGCTACTTTTTGAAGGATATTACTTCGAAGTCTTTTATAGAAAGAAAGTGTAGTGTATCTGATACTATCTAAAAAATTAACAACTCTTTTAAGTTCTGCTTCTTCAGACTTACTTGATAAGTACTCTTGGAGGTTTTTAGTCTGTTCATTACCATGTCTAATTAGGGTGTCTATTTCTTCAAAGTCTCTTTTATGGTCTTCTCTAATACCTTTAATGGTATTGACAAGAGACTTCATCTCTACCATTGATATATGAATTTCATTAGAAATGGGTCCTAACTTTTCCTTCTCAAAAGTTTTGAGAAACTTAATTTGCTGTTCTTTGAGTTTGGCAACTTCTTGAGCTGTATTGATATCTTTGGTGACATCCTGTCCTGTTCTTTCAAGGTATTTTGCGACAAGAGACATATAACTTTTCAAATCTACGTCCATTGCTTTTGCAAAATCTTGAAATATCTTTAGCGTAGCTTTATCTATACCTATTGAAGTTCTTTCATTATTTTTCATGTTGATGTCATGTTATAAAGTATGTAAATTAATATTGATAATCAGATTTTTATAAAATTTACATGTAGCTTACATGTAAACTACATGATAGAAAGTGTCTTTTAGCCCCGCAGGGCGAGACAGAAGCTCCAATTTTTGAATGAAATGAAAAAAGTGGAGCTTCGGCTCGCTACCCTTTTTCTGTAAAATGATTGCTAAACGCAATCCATTTACAGAAGGGTAGATGAAGGGGCAATTTAAAAAAAAGAGATATCAGTTATTCATTTTAATTGAAATAAATTTTTCACTTTTCCAATATTTCACTTTTTCTGAATGTATAATAATCTTCCATAAAAATCTGTTTAAATAGTTTGGATTAAATTAAATTTTTCCCGTCCTTTGAACTAAAAACACTAACCCAAACACTCAAATTCTTTATGAGAGAAACCATCATTATTACCATTGCATCCCAAAAGGGAGGCATAGGAAAGAGCAAATTTGCTTCCATCATATCTACAATGTTGTCCTATGAATATGGGCTTAAAGTTCTGCTATTTGACATGGACAAACAGCAAACTTTGATGAAAAAGAGGCGTGAAGACTTGATATTTAAAGGGAAAATATCTCTACAAAAAAAGCAGAATAAGACATCGGAGGAATTAAACAGTCTTTACACCAATGATAATTACATATCAGAAGCTTTGGATTTGCTTGCTGGTTCAAATATGCCTGCTTATCATGCCATGCCTATTAATGACGAGTTAAGTACTGATATGGCTAAAATTATGGATACTCTCCAATCTATCAAAAGACGTGGGGAATTCATGGGTAGAAAAGTAGATGTTATAATTTGTGATACACCTGGGGCATTGGATTCAAAACTGTTAGAAGTTCTAACTATATCTGATGGTATTTTAACTCCTATGGTGGGTAGTAAAGATGATTTACACGCTTCTGCTACCTTCCTACTAACCCTGAAAGGTCTCAATAGAGATAGGCCATCAGCTCTGCCAGCATTCTCAACAAAAAGAGTATTTGCCGTTGCTAACAAAAAACAGGGTATTAAAGAAGAAGAACATATTCCTTTATTGTGTGCCAAGCCAGAAATCAATATCCCATTATTTGAGTCTTATTTTTCAAATCTTGTTGATTATCAAAGGTTTTCTACAATTTTATCTCATGCAAGAACTGATGGAGTTTATCGAAAATCAGCTAAGGAGGTTTGGAAGTTTATCGTTGAGTTTACTCACAAGATGGGTATTGTAAAAAATGATTTAAGTGATTTTAGTGATTGGTTTTCTCCAGATGAGCAAGCTATCTCAAATAGCTTTAAAATAGGCATTAAAGATGCTTATCGTAAGTTCCTTCAGGATATTGAAGAGGACAAAGAAGAAATTTTTGAAGAAGAATCTATTTCATAAATCAAGATTTAAAAGAAGGGGCAAAGCTCCTTTTTTTAAATCTTATTACTTGTTATCAGTATGTCAAAAAAGCCAGATATAAAAGAATCGTTTATCCCTCCCCTTCTTGAAGAGAATGAAGACAGCAGTTTGCTGATATTTAAGGGAAAATCAAAAACCTTTGATTCCAGCAAACTGAACGAAGCGGAAACTGTTTCCGCTTCGATAGAAACGCCCCAAACAGCGTTTTTTGAAAATGAAAAGAAACTATTAGACAAGTTTACCCA